>Ga0189274_100101_pt1 | contig 94787 bp, 86 predicted proteins | sample N5B1minimetaG_FD_130323 | JGI IMG/M metagenome (GOLD analysis project Ga0189274, IMG submission 130323) | Marine microbial communities from the Costa Rica Dome - N5 B1 mini metaG | ecosystem: Environmental > Aquatic > Marine > Oceanic > Photic zone | place: Costa Rica: the Eastern Pacific...
AAAAGCCGTCTTGCCCGCAGCGTTCATGCCGCCTTACTATAGGGAGGTGGCAGCATGAACGCTGCTACTTTGAAACCGCCGGGCTAATAAATCTGGTGGATCACCCCTGTGGGGCAGGCCACAGTCTCCAGCAGCTTTCGGGACAAAGGGGCTTATCCAGCCAGAAGTTGGCGCCATTCCGATAGTGCGGCGTTTCTCATCGATTTGAAGGTGGAACGGTGGTTGATGTGGCGGTCTAGGTTGAAGTGATTGTGGAACGAAGCGTGGGTAGAAGCGAATTTCTGCAGGTTGCTCATCCTTCGAAATCTGCTCATGGCGCGTTCTCTTCTGCGCAGGGGTAGGTGACTGTTTTCGGCACGATTGTTCAAGTGGCGACCGACCTCCTGGCGGTCGCTGTTTCCGATCTGTTTCATGGCGGCGCCATATGATCGAAGTCGGTCTGTGATGATGATCTTCGGGGCGCCGTATCGCTTCATGGCTTTCTTCAGCAACGTAAGCGCCGCCTGCATGTCCCGCGACTTTGTGACGTAACTCTCGAGCACTTCGCCCTCGTGATCGACGGCGCGCCAGAGGTAGTGCTGAACGCCATTGATCTTCACGAACACCTCGTCGAGGTGCCACTGCCATTGGGTGTGTTGGCGCATGTAAGAAGCGCGCTTCGTTCTGATCTTTCCAGCGAAGATTGGGCCAAATCGATCGACCCAAAGTCTCACACTTTCATGGCAAATATCTATTCCGCGCTCATGAAGCAGGTCTTCGACATTGCGCAGTGAGAGCGGAAAGCGAACATACATCATCACCGCAAGCTGAATAATCTCAGGTGATGTTTTGAAGTAGCGGAACGGATTTTTGCACATCCAAATCGATTAGATCGATTCAGATCGACGGGGCAGTGCGGTTTGCGCTGACAATTCGCCGCTCACCGTTCTTCCGGCCGCTATGGCGCCGAGCGGCAGAGGTAAGAGCGCGCCCTCCTCTGCCACGGATTATTTGAGTGAGAGCGCCAACGCCGTTCTCGCCACAACCTCATCCTCATCAGACGAAGCGCCGGAAATACCGATAGCTCCGGCGACTTCACCCTCCCAAACGATCAGCTCTCCGCCCGGCTGCGGCGCAAATCCGCCGTCTGCGGCGAACATTATCGACATCGCGAACCGGTCAGGTAGGACGCCCCGCTCGAACAAATCGAACAATTGCCCCGTGCTCATGCCCATGCCAAGCGCGCCATTCGCTTTGGCGAAAGCTATTTTCTGCCTGAATGCGGACGCGCCGTCTTCGGTGACGGACAATTTGATTTGGCTGCGCTCGTCGAGGATGACGACCGATAAGGGTGGCAACCGGCGAGCCCGCGCTTCTGTAAGCGCATGAGATAAAATTGACTGCGCAAGTTTAAGCTTCACGGGCGAACTCCCAGGACGACATGCCGATGGAGCCGTAACTGTAACTGTGATGGAGTCGGCGCGTGCGGGCGGCGTCATCATTCAGCCGCCCGGCACCGGCCGTGAATATAAGCGGGAGGAAATGCTCCGGCGTCGGATGAGCGAGCGCGCCGTACGGCGCTCGTTGGAAATGGTACAAAGCTTCCAAGTTTTTCTTTGCCAGAACGTTATCGGTCCAGTCATCGAAGGCTTGCGCCCATTCCGGCGCGGGCGAGCCTTCGTGCGTTATGCGGCGCAGATTGTGAACCGACGACCCAGAGCCGACAAGAAGGATGTTCTCGTCAGCAAGCGCGGATAAGGACTGTCCAATCCCGAACAATCGCTCCGGTGAAATACTCCGAGGCAGCGAAAGCTGCGTAATCGGAATAGAGCCCTCCGGAAACATCAGCCTCAGCGGAACCCAGGCGCCGTGATCGAGGCCGCGTTCGCGGTCTTCTCTTAATGTTCGGCCGGGTGCGTTCAGACGGTCTTTGATTTTGCTCGCCAGCCATTCAGCTGAGCGCGCTGGGTAGAGAATTTGATACAGCGCCTGACTGAATCCGCCGAAATCGTAAATCGTTCTCAGATGCGGCGCGGTCGTTATCGCGAGATCATGTGACTCCCAGTGCGCTGACATAATTACGACGCCATCCGGGAGGGGGCGGGTTTCAAACATGCTGCGTAAGAAGCGCGCCGCTGGTATGTCGGCTATGGCGAGGTCAGGCGCGCCGTGAGAAACAAATAGGGGCGGCTGAAACCCGGTCACTTCAGAGCCCCAGTTCGGACAGATCGGGACCAGTCGGCACGATGCCCCCCGGATTAAGCGCCTTGACGGAATAATACCCCGCTTTGATGTGATCGATGTGAACAGTTCGGCGGACGCCGGGGAGATCCAGCAGCCGTTTCAGATAGGCTTGCAGGAGCGGAAAATCCGCAACGCGGCTGCGGTTCGTTTTGAACAAGCCGACATAAGCCGCATCAAAGCGGATGAGCGTCACAAAAGCGCGGATGTCGCTCTCGGTCAGCGCGCCGCCTAGTAGGAACGGCCGGCCGTCCTCCAGCCGGCTGTTCAGCGCGTCGAGGCTCTCAAAGACCTGGCTATACGCTTCTTCATACGCATACTGAGAGGACGCGAATCCAGCCTTATAGACGCCATTGTTGAACCCGTCGTAGAGCGTATCGTTCAGCGCATCAATTTCGCCGATAAGATTTTCGGGTCTTAACTGAAACGTGCTGGAGGCGAGTGCGCCGAAGCCAGAATTCAGTATACGAATTATGTCGGCGCTTTCATTGTTAACGATGGCTCTTTCTTTCTTGTCCCAGAGGATTGGAATAGTGGCGCGGCCGGTGAACCGCTCGTCGCTGGCTGTGTAGAATTCGTGGACGTGAGTCGCGCCGATGAGGTTGTCGGTCGCATCGGATCCGGGAAAGTCGCCGAACCGCCATCCCTGATTTGACAATCTGGGATCGACAATAGAGACGCTGATCACGTCTTCCAGCTCTTTCAGGGCGCGCGCCATCAATGTCCGGGAGGCCCAAGGGCAGATGTATCCAACGACAAGGTGAAAACGGTCCGGTTCGGCGGTCAACGCTTCCTGACCTTCCGGGCCGAGCGATCCGTCAGGCGTTATCCAACGTCTGAAGGTCGATGTTTGTCGAATGAATCTGCCTTTTTCATCGGAGCCTTGAACAGGCTGCCAATCCGAATTCCATTTCCCATCGACGAGCATTGGTTTTCTCCATTAGCCGTAAATCCATACGCTTAACAGGTATTGATCGCCGTAAACGAGATAAATGGAGGAAAAAGCGTAAATCTATCGCTGAAATGGATATAATAAGGGTTAGGCTAGGCGTTTTGCCAGAAGGTCCACAAAGGCGCGGATTTTCGCAGAAAGGTACCGATTTTCCAGGTAGAGTGCGTATACGCCGAGCTCCGCCACCTGATAATTCTCAAGCAGGCGGACAAGCGCGCCAGACTGTACGGATTCCTCGACGACATAAGCCGGACAAAGCCCTATTCCGGCATGGGAGAGCAAGAGAGATTGGACAGCGTTCGCGCTATTCACCCGGATCGCTTCATTCACTTTGACCTTTGTTAGAACGCCGTCCAATCTGAAGGGCCAAATATCTTTCTCGCGAAAATTGGCGTCGACTACGCACCGATGGTTCGCGAGATCGTCCGGGGTCTCCGGACGCCCGTGGCGGCCTAAATATTCGGGACTTGCGCAGATTAGTACAGGCGACGAGGTTATCCGGCGTGCGATCAGCGATGAGTCTTCCAGCATGCCTATGCGCAGAGCGACATCATACCCTTCTTCGACCAGATTCACAAAACGGTCTGTGAGATCGAGATCAATAAGAACTTTCGGATATAACTCCGTAAAATCCGGCAAAAGCGGAACCAGATATTTCTCTCCGAAGGTCGACGGCGCGCTGATGCGCAGCCGGCCTTGAGGCTCTCTATGCTCCTGCCGGATGTCCGCGCTCAGATCGTCGAAATCTTCTATGAGCCGGAGGCATCGCTCGCGGCAGGCGGCGCCGGTTTCTGTTAGTCGCACGCTTCGAGTGGACCGGACAAAGAGCTGCGAGCCCAGCTGATCCTCAAGCGCGCGGACATATTTGCTGGCGAGCTGGGGAGTGATCCCCAGCCGCTCGGCTGCGGCGGTGAAGGTGCCGGTTTCTGCCACGGCGATGAAAGTTCTCAGGAGTTCTATTCGATCCATCATTATCAACATTATAGCGCGAGTGAATCAATATCAATCGTATTTATCTCCCATACATGGAAATTTATATTGGTGGATACACGAGCCTCGACTCAAAGAACGTAGCCATGCCTCTTGAATTGATTGTGACTTATATGCTTGCTCCCGCCGGTTTCGGCGCGATTTCGGCGCTATTGCTCGCGCGGTCAGAGCGTCTAGGTGCCCTTGCCAGTCTCGTCCTGGCCGGTGGCATCGCCGTTCATTACCTCTACACAGAAGGCTGGGAGGCGTCGGACTTTTGGCAGGCTCCGATTGCCGCGAAGGATAAACTCGCTTTTCTGCTCGTCATTTGCGGCCCCGCCGCGCTCGGTTTGTCACGGTACAAATCGAAAACTATCATTGCCTCCAGTTTCGGACTTTTTTTGACATCATTCTTCTGGATAGCCCAGAGACAACTGTTCGGATCGTTTGAGCTTAGTTTCGCGGTCCTGCCGATTTACTCGTTTGCTGTCGTCTCAATTTTGTCGGGCCAGCTTGTATCGTCCGGATACGCAAAGCTGCACTGGCCTGTTGCACTTCTCATTGTCCTGACGTGCACCTCAATTGTTTCACTGGTGGGCGGATTTATCAGTCTGGGGCAATTGCTAGGCGCGACGACAGCCCTCTGGGGTGGGGCGTTAGCGGTCGTTTATTTCTTTGACATCACAGGATCATCTCTGAACGGCAGCGACGCATTCATACGATCCGGCGCCCTTGGAGTGATGTTGACTTTCGGGATGTGCCTCATTGTCCTGACGCCATTTGCCACCAATCTCAGTACGCCCGCCGTCGTCCTTGTTCTCCTCGCTCTCGCGACGCCGATCATAGGCCGTGCTTTCGTGCGCAAACAATCACAAGCGCTGCAACCCGTCCTCGCTGCCATGCTGGCGCTAGTTCCAGCGGGAGGTGCCGCAGTTTTGGCGGTGCGCAACTTTTAATGCCTTCATCAAAAAACCTTCGCCCCGAAGGGTGTAGAACAGGAGATAACTTATGACCCAATCTAGAGCTACAATCGGATCATTCGCGCTTGCCGCGTCATTGATGCTAACCGGAGTAGGGATGGCGCATGCCGCAGAGGACTATGTCATCCACGAGGACCACACTTGGGTCAGCTTCACTGTCAATCACGCCGGTTGGGCCGATGCCCACGGCATGTTCCGAAAGGTTTCCGGCGACATCGTCTTCGACAAAGACGATGTCTCGAAGAGCACGGTGGCGGTTAAAATTGACGCCACCAGCCTCGATACCAATTCTGAGCAACGCGACAGAGACATGGCTGGGCCAGATTTTCTAAACTCAGGTGAATTTCCGACCATCACGTTCAAGAGCACCGAAGTTGAGCGCACTGGCGAAAAGACCGGACGCGTATACGGAAAAATGACGATGGCGGGTGTGACGCGCGATGTCGTGCTGGACGCAAAATGGAATGCCGAAAAGCCGCTTCCCTGGGATGCCTCAACAATCAAAACAGGTTTCTCGGCAACGACCACGATCAACGGCGTGGATTTTGGCATGAACAAACTCGTCGAATTTGGGATCGGTCCAGAGATCCACATTCGGATCGACGCCGAAGCTTTAAAAAAATAGTCTCTGCCGCCGCAGCGGAGAATTCGAAGATTGGTATTTTGGTCTTCGACGGGTTTTTAACAAGCGATGTGACTGCCCCCATTGAGGTCTTCGGTGCAGCTTCGAAAACAGCCGTTCGCTAAACGAAAAGCCACGGATTTGTTTAGCGAACGGCTGTTTTACGGCGCTTTGCGTCATTGGCGCAGAGGCTGCTTTGGGGCGAAAAAAAGCCGCTCGATACTTCAGCGTTAGTTAGATTAGAGTCGTTGTTCGCGATCAAAAGTGCAAAGCATGAGTTGGAGTAGAAATGCCGAAACAAGTCCGTCTATGGCGGCGACTTGGCTCAATGAAACCAGGCCATTCATAGCGGCATAAGCAACGGTGCAGCCAACCCCAAACGAAAGAACCGCCCGCCATCTCATCGACTGAGCTTGCTGGCTTTGAGGAGCGCCTGTGAAGGCATCGGCGAGGTAGACACCTGCAATAGGTGGGATCGCGATGCTGAGCAGAATGAGGAATGGGACAAAAACAGTTTCGATCCCGACCAAGGCGATGGCTGTTCCCAGCACGCCGCAAACCGCTGTAACAATATAGTCAGGGACGCGGTTTGACAGTTGGCTGAAACTCAAGGAGGTCGAGTACAAATTGCTAACATTTGTCGTAATCGTGGCAAACACGACGATAAACAAAGCCGGCCAACCGAGCCCGCTTGCGGCGAGATTGGCTACAAAGTCCGCCTCGCCTGTCGCCAAGACGGGCAGACCCGCGAGGATCAAAACGAGCGGCGCACCGATCCCATAGCTCAAGAGACTGGCCTGAACGCCGTCCCCAGGCGAGCTTAAAAACCTTGCGATATCTGGTGCAATCGTGAGGGCGACCATGAACGCCCCGATCGAAATCGAAACCCCGGTCCCTATCGAAGAGATGCCGTCTCGCGTGCCTTCGGCACTTATCAATGTTTCCGGGTCTGAACCTTGAAGGATCACAAAGAAAGCCACGATCAAAACAAGCGCCATTAAGGGAACAGCGATGCGGCTTACGGCGTCGATCAGTTTAAAACCATAAAGGGTGAGGCCAATCATAGTGAGCCCGCCCACTGCTTTCAAAACAGGGATTGGCGCGGCCGTTCCCGAGACCGCTGATAGTGAACGCGAAAGCGCATCTGCAAATAGCGATACGGTTACGGCAAACCACCCAAGTAATGTTAATCCCAACAAGACATTGATCGCGGCAGCTGGGATCACGCCAAAAACGTTGTAAATAATCGCATAGGTGGAGAGCCTTTGGCGCGCGCCCACCGTCATCGTGCAGGCAGAGATAGTCGTCAATACAATCGCCGCTAATCCAAGCGTGATCAAGCCATCAACGAAACCCAACGCTGAGAAGATCTGCGCCGCCAATAAAAAGGCTGGAAGCGTGATCGCAACGCCTACATAGATTTGCGACACGCGAAATGCGGAGACTGTTTCGGTATCCGGAATTTTGTCGGCAGAGTGATTGTCAGCAAACATAGGGGGTGGCTCTTAAAAAGGGAGGCCGCTGCCATTTACTGGAGGACCAGTGGCAACGGCCTGAAATGACGTCGCGGATTTCGTGAGTTTAGAAATCGAGTGAGAGTTCGACGCCGAGTTGCCGTGGATCGGTATAGGCTCGAATAAAGAATGCCCCCAGCGACCCCGGGTCCAGAGCAGTTTGTTCATCCGCCAAGTTCTTGGCAAATCCGACCAATTTCCAATTGCCAGACTGAACCCCCAATCTCAGGTCAATGAGATTTGCGGCATCAATATCAAAGACATTTCCGGCGCCATCAACTGAAATGTGCTCACCTTGATAGCGCCAGTCTGCTCGACCAATAAAGTCCATTTTTGACGTGATCGGTTGAGTTATTTGACCACCGAGGTTCGCTGTCCACTCTGGGGTTACGGGCACGTCGCCTCCCCCCGAACGCTCAGCATCAATGTACCCCAGGCTACCGTTAATTTGGACTTGGTCTGAGGCATCCCAATTGAAATCGAGCTCTAGACCTGTGATTTCTGTTTCAGGGATATTTGTCGTCACGCGGAATGGCGGTGTGGCGATAACGCTGGTGACCTGCTGGTCAGAATAGTCGATGTAGAATGCTGATCCGTTCAAACTAAGGGCGCCATCCGCAAGAGTGCTCCGGAAACCTATTTCATAGTTATCAGTGGTTTCTTGCTGAGTGAGATTGCCCGTGTTGAAGAATCCGAACCGGAATCCACGCGAATAGGTGCCGTAGAGCTTAAAATCGTCATTCACGTCATAGGCCAGCGTGACTTTGGGTTGGAACGCTGAGTCTGTTTCGGAGAGTTCGTTGACCGCCGCACCGTTCGGATCGAGTTGCGGCACGACGGTGCCGGTAGCTCCATCAATCTGAACGGTTGAAAACTCATTTTCGTCATATCGCCCAGATACAGTGAGTTCCAATTTGTCGGTCAGGTCATACTGTAATTGAGCGAAGAGGCCCCAGATGTCGTCATCTTTCTCGTCGGCTCGATTGAGCAATAAAAGCGGCACGTCACCTTGCGGCCCAAGCAAGAACCCCACACCAAGTCCTTGATTGGCCTCGCGCTGAATAAACTCAGCCCCAACCAACCAGCGCAATGGCTGATCAGAATTCGAGACCAATCGAATGTCCTGCGTGAATATCTCGAAGTCGTCGAAAAGATCTTGGATCTGATCAAACGGGGTCATGGCGGCTAGCGGGTCGGTAGCAGGCAACGCATTTGCGCCAAACAACGGCCCGAACAACCCTAACACGGGGGCTTCACCAAGGGCTGGTTCTGCCGTCCAAGAAACTGATCCGAACAAGTCTTGCTGCAAGTCCAGATAACCTGTCGTGGATGTCAGTGTACCGAATGGCAGGTCCCAATCGATCTTCGCAGAGAGGTCCGTAAATTCGCGGTTCTCGAAGCCGATGATACCGCGTGATGGTAATAGATCATCGTTAAAGGTGTTAACCTGATCAATTGAGTCGAAGCGCGACTGCGCGGCGGCGCCTGCTTCAATATCTGAGTAGGACGCTCGTAGGTCGATGCTGAATGTATCGCTTGGAAGCAATAGCAATCTGCCTTTAATCGTGGCTTGCTCCTCGAAGTCGACTTCCTCGCCTTGAATTGTTTCAACGAGGCCATCCTTATCCTGCACGTATCCGCTCAGACGAAACAACACTTTGTCTTCCACGATCGGTCCGGAGATTGATCCTCGTAGAATTTTGTCTCCGCCTTCTGCGTACGAAGCGACAGCTTGACCTGCGAATTCATTAGTCGGCTTCTTAGTGATGACATTTATGGCGCCCGCGATCGCGCCGGCACCATAGAGGCCTCCTTGCGGGCCTTTGAGAACTTCGACGCGCTCAACGTCGAATAGTGCGCCCTGGTTGATCGAATCCACAGTCGCAGATTTTACGCCATCAACGGAATAAGTGATCGGCGCCCACCCTTGTTGCCCTGTCGATATGCCGCGGATTGTGAAGAAAGTTACGCCCGCTCTAAATGTCTCACGTACGAAGAAGTTTGGCGTTTGATTGACCACGCCTTCAATGTCGACAATCCCGCGCGCCTCAAGATCAGCGCTATCCAGCGCAATGATAGATTCCGGGATATCTTGGAGCGATTCCTCGCGGCCACGAGCGGTCACGAAAACGGTGCTCAACACAGCGGCCTCGTCTTCCGTATTTTCTTGCGCTGATACCGTTGGTTGAAAAGCCGTCAGCGCGATCGCAGCCAAGCTTGCTTGCGTCAAAAGTGTGGTTTTAGTCATGGGAATCCTCCCTCTCATGAAGTTGGGTTTGAATTTGGGTGTAGGTGTTCGATCGGCTGATAGTCATGGTCGAGACCAAAGCACTGCGGACTGATTGCGGATAATGCTTGAGGGGTTCGCAGCGCCCGAGGCGCGGCCGCTGCCACGACGCGAACGCGTTGACCATAGCGCAGAGATTCAACAGTGATTGGCTCAGCTGTTTCTCTGTCCACAAGGGAAATTAGGTCAGGGACACTCGCAAGTACGACACCAGATTTTTGAGCGATTAGAAATTCATTTTGAAACTGTATTTCTAGTTTCTCACTCGGATCATTTAGCGCTTCGATCTCACAATAGCCGATGGAGAAGCCGCGCGTTGTCTCACGGCGAAGGTCGGTAATTTTTCCATCAAATAGCTCAACGCCAAATCCGTAAATTGAAGATGAGGTCAATCGATCAACAAGCGCAGCAACCGGGTCGCCCGCTTCACGCCCTTGTTTGATGGCTCGGCCGATCTCGAGCGCTTCCGTTAGTGTGTCGGGTACAGTCGCACGTTTCGCTTCGGCGCCTGTCATTGGATATCCGGCCACCATGCAACTTAATCCCATCTGCATGGCTAAGACCCGAACAAATTCTTCGGCGCGTTTGGCTGTATCGGTTTCGACAATCGTCGAGTTCCCATGTTCGTCCACTATGACAAACGGCGTTGCGGAGACGCCTTCAAAATTCATCGTCACCATTTGGATCTCAGGAAATGCTCGGCCCATGCCATCGGCGTTCAAGAGTGGCAAGCCAAGACGGGCTGCAGCGACAATAGGAATGGTAGAGTTTACCCCGCCGATCTCAGCTGGCATCAAAGCATCGATTTTTCGCCCAATGCGCTCTGACAGACGCGTCAGTGCGAGTTCGATGTCATCACCAGAAGCAGCTTTCTCGTTTAAAACGGTAGGCGCCCCGAGCATCGCTATAAAGGCAACCTGCGCGTCATCATCGAGCTCGTTCAAACTTATGATTTGGGGCGTTCCATATTCTTTGATCGCGGCCTGCGCCATCAAGCGCCCAATATAAGGATCGCCGCCGCCACCCGTGCCGAGGACCGCAGCGCCGCGCGCGAAATCATGTAAATCCTCCAGCCGCAATTGGAGTGACCCAGACGGCGCATCACGCCTTTTGGTTTCGCGTGATCGACTTTTCTTTCCTAACCGAAGTAATCCCATTTTAGTTTGCTCCGGCCGTTTGTAGTTCACCGACAACCTTGACCCGCAAACGCACGGCACCACCCGGCATGTAGGCAAGAGGTAGCTCTTCAATATCCGCGATTGAGAGGCTTCCCGGATGCGCGCCCGCTTCAATCGCTTGCGTATTGGCCTGCGTAGTCGCAGCTTCCAGCGCTGCATCGCGTCCCATGGTTTCATAAGAGTAGACCCGATCTACTTCTCCGCTCACCATCGCAATTGAGGCGCCGATTGCATTTGCGACGCCAGCGTTTGGATCGCGCACAATTTCGGAAACGCCGCTAATGTCCCGATTAATCAGGACACTCCCACCCCCAACTAAAATCAGGGGCACATCCGCACGACTGGTTTTCATTCGATCAACGCTATCTTCCAGCATGAGGTGAATTTTCGCCACCGCCGCCTCAACCTGCTCTGCTGGCAAGTGTGAAACCAAGGAAGGGTCGCCAATGTCAGCATAGCCCGCAGCGACGGCAATATCTGTTGCAGTCAAAGTGTCTCCACCGAATACCAGGCTTTTCTGCGTGATTTCATAGCCGACAGATTGAGGACCGATTTGAACGTCCCCGTCTTTGAACGACACAATGCTTCCGCCTCCTAAGCCGATGGCTAAGACATCGGGCATCCGAAAGTTCGTCTTCACCCCTCCAATGTCGACCATGATGGATGACTCGCGAGGAAACCCGCCGTTCAACACGCCGATATCAGTGGTCGTGCCTCCAATATCGGCGACAATCGCTTCTTTTATCCCTGAAAGGTAGGCTGCGCCGCGCATCGAGTTGGTTGGACCCGATGCGAAAGTCAGGACGGGGTATTGCTCCACAAAGTCCGCGCTCATCAGTGTGCCATCATTTTGAGACACATAAAAAGGCGCTGTGATTCCTAAAGTGCGAAGCGCATTTTTGAAGCCCGAAACCGTACTGCGAGCGAGCGATGCGAGGCTTGCATTCATGATGCCTGCATTCTCGCGTTCCAATAATCCAATACGTCCAATGCCGGATGAAAGAGTGATGGTACTTTCTGGAAAAGTCTGACGAATTAACTCCTCGGTGCGGCGCTCCATGGCATCGTTCACCGGGGCGAAAAGGCCTGAGATAGCGATCGAATCTATCCCCTTGTCTTTGAAGTTTTTTGCCGCCGCAATAATCGCATCCTCATCGAGTTCGGAGTTTATGCGTCCATCATACTGATACCCACCGCGAACCATGATGTGGTTGTCACCGATCTGGGCACACAGGTCGCTCGGCCAATCGGTCAGAGGAGGCAGCGCAGAGCTTGCCGGGAGCGCAACTCTAATTGCTCCCACACGATCGAGCGATCGTCTTTGAACAAATGCGTTGGTAAAATGTGTGGTGCCAATGCTAACAACCTCAATATCGCTGGGGGTGACACCCCCGGCCTCAATCACGTGTGCGATCGCGTTCACGATCCCATCGCCGACATCGCGTGTGGTCGGCATTTTTATGGATTCTCGGATTGTTGATGCCTCTACTAGAACGGCATCCGTATTCGTTCCACCGACGTCTACGCCAATACGCACCTATGCAGCTCCCTCATTTAACCTTCCGAAAAGCCTAGGCAGGTCAAAACGGCTCAAAAACACCCACCCGGGTAGGTGTGGAGATGATACTGGGTAGGTTTGAGCATTTCTGCATCAAGAACGACGCGACTGCGACTTTTAGATCACATCGGTTCGAAGGCAGGCGCTGATTGCTTCTGACCGGCTGGAGACGGACAGTTTTTGGTAGATGTTTTTCAGATGAAACTTCACAGTGTTTTGCGAAATGCTGAGGGCCATTCCGATTTGCCGGTTGGTTCGCCCAGACAAGACCTGCCGCATCACCTCCGCTTCGCGTTCACTCAGTACTGACTTCGATTCAGACGCCCTTTCGTTTGCGTCGATGTCCGCAATAAGCTCTGCAAGAAATCGGTCTCGGAGACGCGTTGCGCCTGTCTCTCGATTGTTCGATGAGACCTCCCGAATTAGCCTCGCGGCTTGCTGACCTTCATCAATAATCATGCGTTTGAATCCCTCAAACCGAACGTATGATAGGACCGTTTCAAACGTAGCGGTCGCGGGCGATAACTCTCCGGCACTGTGCCAAGAAATGGCTTCCAGAAGTTTGAGTTTCGTAAATCCGCGAACCAAGTTTTTTGCTTTGAACTCAGACGCCCATTTTCCAAAGTAAGTTGCGGCTTCTGGAAAGCGGGATTCAGTCCAGAGCATGCGCCCAAAAGCGGATACATTTGACAGATTGTTGAGCGGGAAATCGTGCTCAGTCGGGTTGTCTAGAGTCGACTGGACCACTTCTTCAAGATCGACCTCCTGCTGCAGCTTCAAGTCCGCAATGGTTGTTTCAATAAAACGCTTCAGGCGTGGTAATTGTCGCAACTCTGAAACCCGAAGTGCGCGCTCCGAAATGGCCTCGACCCGCTGCCACTCCTTCTGCGCAATGGCAATTCTGAGATCTGTTTCATAGGCCAAGAAATACACCTCAATCCATGCATCGCACTGCTCAATGAGCGGGAAAGCATAGTCGAGATACTTTTGTGCCTCAGAAAGGTTGTTCCATTCGTACTCAATGGCTCCAGCGTTAGCGGCTCCAAGAGCATAAAGCTCAGCCCCTTTTCCGTAATGCGCTTCAATCAGATCGAGACCTTGCACCATCGTGGTCTGCGCGTCCCGGAGACGCCCTGTTTCATAAAGGGCGTACGACTGGTGAATATAAAGAAACACCTCTCCATAAAGCGCGTTCAATGCTCTGAAATGGAGAATAGAGGCATCTCCCTCCATCAGGGCATTTTGAAAATCTAGAGTTCGATTGTGCAGTCCACACAAAAGGTTGAGCCGGGTCGATTGAAGAAAGTGATCCTCGCGACGCGTCGTGAGTTCTAGATCTTTGAGTTTGCGAATAGCGTTGGGAAGCTGGTCCTGCAGATCGAAATAGACGGTTATCAAGCCATCGAAAATAAGCAGCTCGCTACGAAACGCAGGATCCAAATCATCCGTCAAAGGATAGGATTCCACAAGCCGAGAATAGGACTGTTTGGCCAAAGACCATTGGCCGGCCTTTAATTGCAGATAAATGTCTGCCAACCAGACTCTCGGATAAGAGACTTTGTCCCGCGAAGAAATTACCTCAAGAGCGCGGCGGACGGTTGACATGTCTCCGGTCACCGCCTGGCGCCAACCTCCGATCTCCTCAAGCGTTTCGGCGACGAGGTCTCGGTCCTGACTTTTGAGCGCGTACTCCAACGCATCGTTTGGCAACTCATTGTCGAGGTACCAAGCCGCCGCGCGGGCATAGATCGTACTCTGCTGACCTGGAAGTTCTCTGCGAGCGCGCTCCGCTAAAAACTCAGCGAACAGTCTTTGATAATGGTACCAACTGCGATCTTCATCGAAGCAATTGACGAACATCTCATTGCGCTCAAGCTTCTCAAGCAATGTCCATGCGCAATCGGTTTCACAAACAGCATCCGCGAGGTCGCCATTCACGCGGCTCAAATTTGAAGTGCGCAGCAATAAGTTCTTTTCGGAGTCTGATAATCGCGCGAAGACCCGTTCCATAAAATAGTCGGAAAGAACGGCGCTGCGGCCGGACGCTTGAGACAAAGCATCATCGAGCGTGATCCCATCGCGAACCAATGTCCGCGTCGCAAACAAACCAATCGGCCAACCTTCGGTACGTTCAAGAATACCAGCCAATGAAGCATTGAGTTCGTCTTTTTCGATATCAGCCTCAAAGTACGCGCGCACCTCTTGCTGATCAAATTGAAGATCTCGCTTTGAGACTTCAAAGCATCGGTCTTGGCTCCGCAGCTCCGCTAAGCCAAAAGCACGCGGCATTGAACGACAGGATACGACTAAGGTGGTCTTATTCAAAGCCTCCATGAGCCGTCTCAGCAATCGGCAATTCTCATCTGTTGCCGCGAGATGAAAGTTATCGAGGAAAAAGACTTCAGGAACACTCTTACGCGAGAGCTTGTTCATCATGGCGTTGAACACGTCATCAGATGCAAGATTGGACAACACGCTCGGGTGGTGAGGGAGCTCATAGTCTATATTACACCCAGCGGTCTTTAGGGCCACCACGATATTACAAAGTAGTGCAAACGGGTCCGCATCCTCATCATCGAGGGATAACCAGACAACCGGACGCTCTGAGGAGGCCAAGGACGTATACCATTGCGTGAGGAACGCGGTTTTGCCGTACCCCGCTGCTGCTTGTATCAAGACGAGTTGCCGCTGATTTTGTTCCATCTGCGCCGACAAATGCGAGCGATGCAATAACCGACGGCTCGGCATATTCGCTCGCAATTTCTCAGGTTTGATCCAACTTGGCTGATCCATGAAATCAACCTACCCATCCCAAGGTAGGATGCAATACATGTATTCTTATTTGCGAAACTGCACACGCGCGACGCTTCGATCGGTGAACAGAGGGGTGCCAAATCAAGGCTATCTGGCTCAATTGGTTTTGGTGGAAATGAGCGACCGTTTTAGGGCGCTTTATGCCTGTAAGGTCGGCCTGATGAGTGAAACAAGAACCAAAAACCACGCCATCATTGAAGTAGGCCCAAGCCCAATCCCAACCCGATTGGAAACCAAACCGCGGCCGCGGAAAACCATAACAGGTCCGTGGCTCTCCATTTTCTGACTTTGTGCCAATAGTACCATAATGAGTAGTTCGCGCTTTTACCGTTCTGGGAATTGGCAAAAGTTCTGTACTCTGCCCTCAAAACGAACTGAAACAGAATAATGGGTAAAACAGCTACCGAGAGAGCCAGTACCCATATTAGAACAATCAAGACCGATATAACTAAAAATCCTTCGATCAAACGAAACAAACTGTTCTGTAGAAGCGTTCAACTACAGAAACGTTACTTCGAAATGGGAAATTGGGCATGGCAAGCGTCCGTTTTAGGGCGTTTTAAGTCGCCCATATCGACCCTCGCCTATGGCAAAAAAGGGCCAAATCTAGTCGTTCTGACTAATTGTGGGCCACAAGTGTTGGGCTTCAGAAGGCAGATCGAAACTTTGATTTGACGCTGCAGACCTCTTCGAACGCGTTGGGGTCTTCAGCGACCTTCAAGAGGACCCAGGCTGGCAGATCCAAACCTAGAGACGCTTTCAAGAAAATCTCGAAACTTGTTGCTCCGTTCTGCTCAAACTTGCAGATTTGCGACTGATTTAGCCCCACACGAGCACCAAGCCCTGTTTGAGTTAGTTCCAAGGCTCTTCTGTTTATACGTATAAGACGTCCCAGTTTTCTCTGGGTGTCGTCAATGCTCGTAACGTGCACGAGCTCCCTAGGAGCAAGTTGGATGGACATTCTTGTCCCCCCCTTTCTTCTGTCTCCGTCTCCTTTTCCGCCATAGGCACTCTACAGCTTCCACCTCAAGTGAACGCTAGCTGACCATAACTAGTTACGCAACTTGTCTTTGAAATGAATCGATTTATTTAGGCTATATTATTCTCCGCTTAGGCGAAAAACAGACTGTATTTGAGGATGACAAATCGCGACAAGCTGTCGCAGTTGCTCTTTTTCGGCCCCGTTTGACGCAGTTTTAATATCGTCACCCATAATTTATAAATCACGCTAGGAATGAAATATTCATTCTGAGAATAATTCATTCTGAAATCAATTTTTCGAAACACTTGCAGAATATTTGCCGAAAATTGGCCAATATTGACGAATGATGAATAGCACCCGTTAATTTCCAGGCTTCGTGAAGACCGCGTCTTCCTTAAACCTGGAGTTACGCAAATGGCGTTTGGTTCTATTCTTAAGTTTTCTTTTAGTCGAGGGCTCGGCGCTGTCGGTGCGCTAGGCGCAGCAGCGCTTGCGGGCACCGTGCTGGCCGGGGTCGCTATGGCGGGCGGCGACACGACATTCGCAGCCGCCGAAACCCAGCTTGGCGATTGGCTGGCTGGTTCGGGTGGGCGGATCATCACGCTTATCGCGCTTGGTTATGCCGCCGCCGGCGCAATCGCGCGTATGTCGATTGGAACAATCCTTGTGCCAGCAGGTATCGGGCTCTTGGTTGGCATTGGCGGGCCGATTGTCCTCACCGCTGTCGCGGCCGAGCTTCCAGACGCGCCCGCGCAAATCGAAGCGCAAATCCAAACTGTAGATGCGGCGTCTCTACCTCTTGAGGCGTCCTGAGAGATGAAACGGTCCCGGTCCATCTGGCGTCTTGAAGCCTCCGACTTCGCCGCTGGCAGCCTCTCCCTCAAGCCGGGGCCGTTTCAACCCAACTTCTTTATCGCATGGAGCCCTCGATGAGTGAGCGCACTTACAAAGTCCCCCGATGGCTCGATCTTCCAGAAAAGATTCTGGTGTTCACCGTTGACGAGTTTCTCGCCTTTGTCGGGGTCGCTGGCGCTCTGATCATGTTCTCTGAAATCTGGATCGCCATGCCGACAGCTGCACTGGTCGTTGTGGGCATGCGCAAGTTTAAAGGCGGAGAGAACTCTGCCAAGCTTCTGCATTGGCTCTATTGGATCCTGCCCGACACGGTGATGCGCTGGAAAGCAATCCCGCCGTCCCATGAACGCATCTTGGCGGGGTGACGGACATGACGCCCGATAACGCCCTTGTTCAACTCGGCACGGTTGGCCGACAGCGAAACGTCGCCTTTGTCCTGTTGCTCGTTGCGCTTGTCGCGATTGTCATTCTGTCCTTGTCGGTGACAGCTAAGAAAGACCAGATCATTCTGGTGCCGCTGACCAATCACCCGATGACGGTTGAGGCTGGCAAAGTCCGCCGCGATTATCTGCGCGAAACCGCGATCACAATCAGTTACTTCTTTGAGAACATCACGCCAGAAACGGCTGAGTATTTCGAAGAGCGCATCCTGTCGGTGACCCACCCCTCGGCAAGAGGACGGATTTCGGCAGGTCTGCAGGAAACCGTGGAACGCTGGCAGGATGGATCCTCATCACGCGCCTGGTATCCGCGCGATGTCTATGAGGATCCAAAGACCCTCTATGTCGAGGTCACCGGAGAACTCAGAACCTTTGTCGGGATGAAGCTTGTCGATCAGCGACAAATGACGCTCGCCATGCAGTTCTTCCAAGAAGGCTACTCGCTTTACCTCCAGGACATCAAAGAAATCACACCACAAGAAGGGCTTGGCGCCCGTGTTCGCGCCGAGGCGATGACCGATGCTCAATAGATTATTGCTCGCCGCAGCCGTCATACCGGCCATTATACTGTCTGCAAATGCGCAACAGGTGATCGAGCCAGCGCCGAATGGCGTCGTTACGCTCGACGCGTCGCGGACGGGTATGACCCGGATCGCGTTCGAGGATGACCGCGCCGCATCCGTCCAAAAGATCGCGGAAGGCGATCCTGAAGGTGACTTCTCAGCCACCAAAGATATGGCGACCGGCGATCTTTACGTTGTCATCGGCGAGAACGCCCTGGGAAACCTGTCCTTTTTCGTCACCACAGAAGGCGGGCAAACCTATCAGGTCATGATGGGCGTGCGTGATGTGCCTACCTTGCAGGTGGAGATCGCAGCGCCTCAAAATAATGATCCCTCGCTTGAGCGGGGCGAAAATGTCCTCGCTGCAAACCTTTCGATGGGCTCCACGGCTTCTATCGGGCCCGTCGAAACCCCTGTTGTCGATCTGTCATCGGTTTTGATCCGAGCCATGTATTCAGGTGCGCGGGTGACTGGCTTTGAAACAAGGCGCTATCGCCGGCTCGATTGGCTTGAAGGCCCGCTTTCAGCCCAGGGCTTTTCGCAACGCGGCGTAATTGAATGGGCCGGGAATGGCGCCACCGGCTACGCCGTCACCGTTCGCAATGAAGCCACCGCGCCAACACGCATCAATTATGGGCGTCTCGCCGTGTTCAACGTGGTCGCTGCAACCGGCGATCAAGACCCTGTAGCGCGCCGACAAACCGCTCAAATCTTCCTCGTCGTTAAAGGAGGTCAGCCATGAGCGAATTTTCAGACACTGATATTCACGCGAATAAAAGGTTCGCCAATCGCCAACGTTTCCTCGCATTCGGCCTGATCGGGATATTGTTCGCAGGCGGCCTCGCTTATGTGCTGATGGCCCCGTCCAACCCGGAAGACAGGGCCCGCGAAGCGGCCAGCAAGACAAGATTGTCGTCCGTCGATCCACGCGATGCAGAAGCGCAATGGGTGACCGGCGGCGAAGCCCGGCTCAAATTCGTAGAAGAGCAATTGGCAGCCATTAGCAGCCAGGTCGCTCAACCTGACGCAGGCATCACGCCCGAAACCGCCCGCGAAATCGAAGACCTTCGGGCTGAGATGCTGCGCCTTCAACGCTCGAATGATGATCTGACACGCCGTTTGAGCGTCGCGCGCCCACCCGTTTCTCCAGCCACTGCCACACCGGATGGGGAGCTCGCGGCGTCAGCACCCGCTGCTCCTCAAATCCGGCGCCGCCGCTCGGTTCAGATCGAAAGGTTTGAGCCGAGCGACGGCGACCTCGCCGCTGAACCGATTGCGTATCGATCAGCTGTCGCAACGCAGATGGAGGCGTTTGCGCGCCCTCCAATGGAAACGACGCTTGGTCTCACCCGCGGCGATGTTGCCGACTGGGTGCCGACCAATGCTTATGCGCCAGCGACTTTCCTGGTTACGGTCGATATGCCCGCCGGATCGGAAGACACAAGCGATCCGCTCCCCGTCCTTCTCCGCATCACGGGGCCCGCTAAATCTGTCCTGGAAGATGGCGCCCCGCTGGAGACCAATCTCACAGGATGCCAGGTGAATGGTGCGGCAACGCCGGATCTCTCCTCTGAACGCGTTCTTATCCGTCTTCAGAAAATGACATGTCTGCGCGAGAGCGGAGAGGTCGTTGAGACCGCAGTCGAAGGTTATGTCGCGCAATTTGGCAAAGTCGGTGTGCGCGGCCGGGTTATTCGCCGCGAGGGCGCCTTCATCAAACAGGCGCTGCTCGCCTCCTTTGTGGGCGGTTTTGGCGACGCGCTTGGCGCGAATACGCAGCTCGCCTACACGCCTTATACAGGCACAGAAGACCGAAGCCTCAGCCCGGAAGAACTGATCCGCGGCGGTGTCGGGGGCGGGCTGTCATCAGCGTCCGACAGGATCGCCGATTTCCTGATCGAGCAGGCAGAAGATTATGACAGCGTCATTGAGCTTCCCGCCGGTGTCGCCGTTGAGCTTGTCTTTGTCTCAGGATCAACGGTGCGCGATGTCCATGATGCGGGAGGTCAGCCATGATCCGGCGCGCGCTCTTATCTCTCAGTCTCGCGGCTTTCAGCATGTCGGCACATGGCGACGAAGCTGTCATTCGCGCGGCGTTTCCAAACACGGCGATCCAGACCGTCGATTGCGCGCTGGCCGCGCCGCTTTGCGAAGTGGTGGCGGGAAAATCGGTCTTCTACACCACGCCCGATGCGCGCATCATGGTGATTGGACGGGTCTTTGACTTACAGCTTGGACGTTCGCTGACCGATGACCGCCTTGATGCTCTGGATGGCGGGCAAGCGTCGGTTCGCACCGCTTCGGTTGCAAGCCGGCCGCCGCAGGCTTTACCCGGCGGCCTCGGCCAGGCCTTTCGGCCGGAAGATGCAATTGTAACAGGCGAGGGGCCACGTCATCTTTCGGTTCTCGCCGATCCTGGCTGCCCTTACTGCGCGCAGCTCGCGGACGCCGTAATTGCGCTCGGCGATGTCCAGGCCGACGTCTATCTGGTCGGCACGGTGGGCGGGCGCGCCATCCCAGAAGCGGTCTATTGTGCGCGTGATCCCGAAACCGCGCTCTATCAAGCCTATATGCGTGCGCTCCAGCCCGGAGCCTCATGCGAACGCGCCATGGCCGTTGCGCGCAACGAACGCGCGGCGCGCCAGCTCGGCCTGTCGGGCACGCCAATTCTTATCCGAGACGACGGCGCCATTCGCTACGGCATGTTGCCGCCGGAAGAACTCGATGCCTGGCTGAAAGGAGCTGAATAATGCTTGGAAGTCTCGAACTCTTGGCCGCAGGGGCCTGTATGGGCGGCTCGATGACGGGGTTTGCGGTCAGCCGCGACCGTGAACCGGGCTCTGCCTATACATACAATCTGATCATGATGGTGATTGGAACGCTCGCAGCGAGCCTTGCTTTCATGCACCGGAGCGCTGGCTTCGACACGATATACCTCGCCGCCGCTGCGCTGATTGCCGGAAGCCTCGCCGTCGCTGCCATCCGCGCTTTTGCAACCCGCCAGCACAGCATCGGTGTCTACCTCGCAGCCTTAAGCGCCGCGGTCGCCTTCGCCCTCTCTCAAACGCTCTCATCCGCCGTCGCCGTTTCAAGCACGGCAAATTTGATGAGCTGAGCCTTCCAAGGAGCCAAACCCATGCGTCTGTCTTTAATTGTCTTAACGCTCTTCTCTCTTGGAGGCTGCTCAAGTTTTGGCGGTGTCCTCTCATCAGAAACAACATGGTTTCAGGACTGGAGCTGTCAGCGCCAGGACGGGGTCTGCGCCCGCACCGATACGATCGATCAGATCACCATCACCGAACTTGGCGGCGATCCGGCAGAGGCCGGCCCCGTATCAGGATATCCAATCGAGACGCTGCCGCTCTCGGCAACGCCGGAGCTCTTACAAGATGTGCGCCCCTTGGACCGGGACTTTTTCGAAAGCGAGATTGAGCAGGGGCGCCCCTTCCTTGAGACGAGCTTTGCAGACGAGCAGGCGCTTGCCGCCAGCGCCGTGCTCGGCGGTCCAAGCGCCTTCAGCATTGATGCGGTGATGTCGGGCAGATCGGACGCCAACAGTGCCCGGGAAGATGATCCCTTTTTATCCGCCTTTCCAGAAGCTGCCGCCAGCGCGCAGTTTGCCGTTCTGCGCGACAGGCTTGGCGATGTGATAGAAACCGGCTTATCCGACGAGCCGGCCCCAGAGCCCGCACCGCTGCTAACCGCATCCGTTGATACGGGCGGTGAGCGCTTAAGCGACGCTCTGAACGTCTCTGCGCTCAGCGACGTCAAGGCTTTAGACGCAAACTCTGATGTTTCAGAGTTCAAGGAAACTGGGATCAGCGCTGCGTCATTGACCGCTGGACGGGTAACTCGGACCATAGTCAGCCATAACGGCGTCGAGATACCGCCTGACGAGCGGGTGACCGAACTTGTGGACCCCTTCCGCGGGGTGCCGACCGCGCTAAAGGGCGGGGCTGAAACAACCACCGTCATCACCGCATCTGCTGTGAGTGAAGCCACGCGCCGGGTCTCGCCGTCGAAGGAAGAGATCACAAGCGACCCAATACCAGCCTTCGTCGAGGCTGCCGAGACCGGCCCACGGCGAAAAGCTGCAAAAATTCTACCTGTGGTGATTTCGGCCTTTGTTGATGCTCGCGGCGTTTTCCATGAACGCAAAATCATCTGGCTCGAAGTTGAACCTGCCGACTGGGTGCTCGACTGATGGCGTATGATCACCATCACGCAGACGCCGCTGCGCGCGAAGAAGGCTACGCGCCCGATAAGGCCAAGATTGGCGGTGTTCTGGAACGCGCTTCAGCCTGGCTCGGACGGATCGGCGGCGGGCTTCTCGGGGCGGACGGGTTTGTTGAGAGCTTCCGGGAGTTGGAACATCGCGACCGGCTGAGCGCGATGTTGCCTTACCGCATGTATGATCCAGAAACCATGCTCTTTCACAATCGCGCCTCGACCGGGTGGATTGTTGAACTCGCCCCGGTCGCAAATGGCGATGACAGCTTCATCCCGCTCTTAAAAGAGTGGGCGACCGAAGACTCAATGACGCGGGGCGTGGTTCAGTTCATCAATTGGTCTTCCCCACGTATTGCGCCCATCATTGAAGACTGGGCGGCCCCGCGCCGGGCGCGCGGCGGTGTTTACGGCGCAATTGCCGACGCGCGCGCTGAGCTACTTGAAAAAGCCGCCTGGACGAGCCTCACCAATGCATCGCCTTTTCTGGTGCGCGAATGGCGCGCCTTCGTGGCGCTGTCCTTTCCCGGCAAACCAAGCGCCGCGGATGTGTTCGAGCTTCAGGCTTTGCGCGATAAGCTGGAGGGCACGCTCGGGACCGCGCGCGTGGCGCATGGCCGCCTCGATGGCTCAGGCCTCGTCGCCCTCATGGATGATGTGCTCAATCCAAGACGCGGCGCATGGGGCACTGAAGCGCGCTTCGATGAGAAACGCATGTTGGATGTTCAATGCGTTCGCGATGATACCGAATATGCCGTCGGATCCAGCGGGCTCGGCGTTAAAACCGAGACGCTTAATCCGAGATCCCTGGAAGTTGAGCGCGATGCTTTTGAATGGCGCATGTTTCAGATCCGCGCCTATCCGCAGCTAATTTCCAGCTGGACCGCGCCGCTCCTGATCGGCCATCCGACCACGGACACGCTGCGCCATTCCGGCTCAGTGCTCTCCTGCATGACCCTCAGCTTTGGCGGCGCAGATCTTACGAATTCCTATGCGTCGACCAAGCTTGCCTCTTCGGTCCGCTCTGCTGAAGGCCCGATGGCGAAAATCGATCCATCGCTCGGAGAAAAAGCCCAGGATTGGCGCGATGTGGTGAGCGAGCTTCAATCCGGCGATCGGCTTGTGCGCGCCGCCCATACCGTCGGCGTGCTCGCGCCAGCTGAAGACATTGAGAAAGCCGACCGGTCGGTGCGCTCGATCTATAAGAATCTCGGCCTCGACATCGCCAAAGGCAGCCGCATCCAGAGACCGCTCCTCGCCGCCTGTATGCCGATGAATGGCGGGGACGGCGCGATCAAAGATCTCAAGACACTGCAACTGACCCGGCGCATGGTGGCCCAGACCGCAATCGCGCTGGCCCCGCTGCATGGCGAGCCGCGCGGCTCTGATCAACCGGTTCTGCTCATGGTTGGCCGCCGCGGCCAGCCCTGGATGTGGTCGCCCTTCCAGAATGTCGGGGAAGGCAACCACAATGTCGGCATCTTCGGCGCGTCAGGCTCTGGCAAGTCTGTTTTGCTGCAGGAACTCGCGAGCGCCCATGCCGCCACTGGCGATGTCGTGGTCGTGCTGGATGATGGTTATTCTTTTGCTCAGTCCGCGCGGCTACAGGGCGGCAAATGCGTGACGTTTTCAACGGAGAAAAAGGTCTCGCTCAACCCGTTCAGCCTGTTCGGCGATGGGCTGGATTCCGACGGCGAGCGCGACGCCAAAGTCGGCATTACCGGCTTCATGCTGGAAGCAGCCTTTCAGGGAGAGAAACCCGATCCCGCTGAGCGCGGTCTGATGATGGAGGTCGTTGAAAGCGTCTGGGCCGATCATCGCGGCGCCGGCTCACCTGACCATGTGGTTGAGCGCCTCAAATCCCATGGAGAGCGCGGCGCGGATATGGCGCAAGCCTTGGCGCCGTTTCGCTCAGACGGGGCCTATGGCGACTTCTTTGCGCGGCCCGCAAGCATCCGCATCGACAATCCTTTCACCGTCTATGAGCTCTCCGAACTTGGCACCGACAAACAGCTGCGCCGCCTCGTCATTTACTGCCTACTTTTGTTGGTCGACGCGACCATGCGCACCAATCGGTCCCAGCGCAAAGTCCTTATGATGGATGAAGCCTGGCAAATTCTTGGTGATGGCGAAGCTGCCGGATTTATCGAAGGCTTTGCCCGGCGCTGTCGGAAGTATAATGCCGCCCTCATTACCGCGACCCAGTCGATTGAAGACGTCAACAAGTCTGAAGGTGCCAAGCTCGCTTTCCAGAACTCTGACTGGACCATCTTCATGCGCATGAAGGATGACGCGGTCGAACAATTGCGCGCCGCGAGCCTGGTGGAACTCGATCCCGGTCTTGAGGCGGCGATCAAATCCCTCAAAACCGTGAAAGGCGCGTTTTCCGAAGCGCTCATCCGAGGCGCGGGCGGGTTTCGCTGCCTTGGGCGCCTGGCGCTCGATGCCAGCAGCCTTGTTGCCTATTCATCCGACCCAGAAGTCTTCGCCGAATTCAAACGTCTGGCGGAAATGAATGTGCCGATCGCTGACGCCGTCACACTGATCGCGAGCAAAGGAGACATCGCATGAAACAAGCAAGTCTTTCCCGCTTGAGATGGCTCACGCATAAACGGTTCCGTCTTGCCATGAAGTCGGCCGCGTGGGCGTTCGAGAATGCTCTCGTCGCGCTCGGTGCACTTGTCGCCATCCCGCTCCTCTATCGCGGTTTTGATCTTCGCGATGGCCTGATGACCATCGAGAACTTCATCGACCACGTAATCTGGCGCGAGAACCGTGACGCGCTTCTGGACGGCTTATGGCTCGCTCTGTTCGGACTATTTGTCATTGTCTGCCTCTTAAGACTGCCGGCCTTCTTCGCGATGCGCGCCGCCGAGCGGGAGCGGGTGTCATGAGCCGGTCTGTCTCGCTCGCGGAAATAACGGCAGGCGTCGCGCTTTGCCTGGCTGTGATCGCTTTAGCCGCGTCGCTTCGGACATGGAGCGCTCAACCCAAGCTCGTCTCGGTCTCGGTGAAGACACTGATTGAAGAAGAGCGCGATTGGTTGCTCGCACAAAATGCGAGCGAGACGAGCGCATCAGTCTGGATCGACACAGTCGCGACCGAGATTGAAACCTCGCTTCAGGCGCTTGAGGCGCAAGGCTACATCGTTGTCGTGAAAGAAGCGGTGCTGGCAGGTGATATCCCGGACCTCACAGAGACGGTCCGAGCAAGTTTGGGCGCGCGAGAACGGTCCTCTGACCCGGTCTCACGAAGCACGGGCGCTCAATCGGTCGCTTTGGGGGTGAACGCTCCTGAAGCGACCGCACGCCCGGAAAGCTTTGGCGACGCCCTGATCGCAGACATGGAGGGTGAAGAATGACCGCCGTTTCCACCTCTGCGCAGCGCTCGCGGCCCCCCTTGCGCAAATGGCTGATCGTCTGCGCGGTCATTCTCGCGCTCGGGGTGCTGAAGGCCATCTATGCCTGGAGCCAGACCCATTACATTCTGATCAATCAAACCCAGTCACTGCCGCATTGGGCGTTTATTGTCGAGAAAGGCGTGTTGCCCGGCAAGGGCGATATGGTGGCGTTCACGCCGGGCCCGAACCCTTATTATCCAGAGGATATCGCTTTTGTAAAAATCGTGCGCGGCGTCGGCGGGGACATGGTGACCCATGAAGGGGTGGACGTTGCGATCAATGGCGAGCGGCTGGGACCCAATAAGGCGCTGACCGGCGCAAATCCCAATGTCACGCCAGTCGATCCCGGCACCGTGCCAGAGGGGTTGTTCTTCGTCTGGTCGCCGAGCCCGGACAGTTTCGATTCAAGATATAAGGAGATTGGTTATGTTGGGCAGGGCCGCATTATTGGCCGCGCTCGCCCTCTCCTTTAGCTGGAGCGCGAGTGCGGAAGATCTCGGCGTCTATGGCGAGACCTTCGAGATTACAGAAGAAGACCTGCTGCACCAGATCCAGCGCCGTCTTGGAGAGATGCGCGCCAGCGGCGAATTGGACCGGCTCGAACACGAATTTGTCGACCGCGCCAAAGCCAAGATCATCAGACCCGATCCGGTGCCGGGGATCACCCGCACCGTAGAACCACGATCCTGGACCTATGACCCGTCCTGGACCGCGCCGGAAGACATCACCGATACCGAAGGCCGCCTCATCATCGCGGCAGGCCAAAGCGTCAATCCGCTCGATGCTGTGGCCATGCGTACACCTTTGCTTTTGGTCGATGGCGATGACCGCGAACAAGTGGACTGGGCGCTCGCCCAAGCGGACGCCTCCATTTGGGGCGCGAAGCTTATTCTGGTGAGTGGCGCGCCGTTCGAGCTGGAGCAAGAGATCCAGCAGCCAGTCTATTTCGATCAGCGCGGGCTCATCACCGCCAAGTTCGGGGTCACATCTGTGCCCGCGCGGATCCGTCAGGAGGGCAGAATGCTTCGGGTCGAAGAGGTGGCGCCATGACACCGCTGATCTCACGTCTCGCCGCCATTCTAGCGGCCAGCCTCGCATTATTCTTGAGCCCGGCGCATGCCCAGGAGGGCGGCTCCAGCGCCCTTGGCGAGGTGTCTGAAGCGATTTGCTCAGGCCGGATGATCAATCCGATCACAGATGTCTGCTGGGATTGCATGTTCCCGATCACGGTCGGCTCCATCCCGGTCGTGCCGTCTTCAAGGCCAGATACGGAGAACCCTTCAAGTCCCTTATGTACGTGTCCGGCGCCGCCGCCACTTTTCCTGCGGGTCGGCCTGTCGATTGGATGGTGGGAGCCCTCCCGATTAGCCGATGTGACCATGCAGCCTTATTGCTTTCCAAACCTGGGCGGCTTTGTCATGCCGGGCGTCTTGCCGCGCGGCCATGGCCGCGCCGAGCGCGATCAGGGCGTTGGCGAAGAAGGCGTCTGGGAAGCCCATTGGTACATCTATCCGCTCTTCAGCATGCTGGAGCTGATCACTGATGCGGCCTGCGTGCGTGGCCCGCAATGGGATATTGCCTGGCTCTCAGAGCTTGATCCCTTCTGGCATGATGATGGCCTCTCCATGATTATGAACCCGGAAGCCGCTGCCTTCGCTAATCCGGTCGCGCTCTTGGCCTGCTCGGCTGATTGCGTCGCCGCCACAGCGGGCAAACCCATTGATGAGCTGTTCTGGTGTTCGGGTTGTCAGGGCAATGTCTATCCGCTGACCCAGAACATACCGGTCCAGACCGGCCAGCCTATGGGCTCGGTGCTCGCCGCGAACCGGCTCCTCTATCATAATTACCGGCTTGGTCTGACACCGCGCGCGGCGGGCTCGGATGCAGCTGTGCTCTGTCAGGACCAATACGCGCCCGTCTGGCGCAAATCGCAGTGGCGCGTTCAGACAACAGTGCCGGTCCCGGTGACCCGCGGCTCGCTGCGCGCCTGCATTCCGGTCGGGCGGTCCACTATGGTCTGGCAATCGCTGAAATGGGGCCCCGTGATCGGAGAAGACTTTGGCTATTTATACTGGGGGAAGCGCAATTGCTGCGCCGGCTGATCATGATGCATATCTTCAACGCCCCACGTCTAACCGCGCTTCTAATGATCGTGCTCGGCCTTGGCCTGATTGCGCAGCCCCAGTCTCGCGAGGAAGAACTCGGCGATATCCGCCGCGAGGCTGAACAGCTCGCGCGGGATTTCGTGGCCGAGCGCCCGGACGGCACAGACGTGGATATTGACGCGATCCTGATGGAAGCCGAACGATTTAGCGCTGAGGCAAAGGCTTTGAACGAGCGCGTCGGCGATCGATTGGCGGCGCAAGGCGCTGGAGGGCAAGGGTCTTTCTTTGACGCGGACGGCAGTATAGATGCTGGGGCCCTTGCGGCGGCGGCCGGAGATGTCGCGCGGGGCGCGCGCCGGGAGTCCGGTGAGGCCCCGCTTTTTGTCAGTTTTGTCAGCCTCTCCATGCCGGACGCGGCGCTGACCTCAATCATTCGCGAGACGAAGGAGGCGGGCGGCGTAGTTGTCGTGCGCGGCTTTTATGGCGGCGGGTATGCGAGCTTTGCGACCCGCATTCGCGCTCTGTTTGAAGAAGGCGATCAGGTCGGTATCAGTGTGGATCCGCGCTATTTTCAGGCGCTCGGCGTAACGCAAGTGCCGACCTATGCCGTGCTGACTGGCGAGCCGGTCTGTGACGGCTTTGCCTGCCGGCAGCTGGAGGCCGATACGGTCTCGGGCAATATCTCCGTCGAGGCCGCGCTTCGACTTCTCGGCGAGCAAGGGGCGGTCGCCCCGGCGCATGCCCGCGCAGCTTTGGCGCGTTTGGCGGCGGTGCCATGATCCGCGCCGTATGCCTTCTTGCAGGCTGGATCGGTCTGTTGGCCGTGCCAAGCCTCGCCCAGGACGCCTATAAAGAAGGCCAGGACTCTGTGCGCGACGTCTTCCCTGAAGGCGGCCAGGAACTGATCGATCCGACTGCGGTCGAAGCCTTGCCGTCTTATAGTGATGCGCCACCTGAAATGTCTTTCTATGGCAATGAGAGCGCCCTGCAGACGGCAGGAAGCACAGCGCTGTCGAGTGATTCTGGCGCAGGCGTGGCTTATACCCGCGCTGTCAGCCCGAACTATATGAATGAGGCCGAGGCGCGGAGCATCTTGAGCGCCGGGCTTGCCGTTGAAGCCGATCCGCTCGCTGTGGTTGGAAGTGATCTGGGACTTGCTGGCCAATATGGCGCCTGCACCGATAGCGCGGTCTATGGCGAAAGCTCGACAAGCTATGGCTGCGAGGTCTCTGGCACCAGCCGGATGGAAGATCAGACCTGCGACTATACAGGCCGCCCGCGCGTTGACACCCAATGGATCTATACCACGCTTGATCGGGGGCAGCGCGACTGGCTTGTGAATGTCCAGGGCTGTACGCAAGTCTCAGCAACAACAATCATCAGGCGAATCCCAGTGACCCAATGGGAGATTGCCTGTGACCGCCAGATTTCGACCAGCATTCCGGTGCGGGTCGAGACACGGCAACTCGGATTTGAATTGCAGCCTCAGACCTGCGCAAGTTTTGCCGCGCGTCCGGAATGCACCAGTCTCACCCAAACCTGCATCGCCGGTCCCGAGGTGAGCGGCTATGGCGCCCCGAACGGGGCTGCCGATTATGCGTCTTACATCGATTATCATCCCGATTTAACCGCCGCTTTCACGACGGGGTCCTGGACGCCGTGCCGGGGGCAGACGAAGGCGCAATGCGGCTTGACCCATTGGACCGCATTTGGGCGCAGTGAAGGGCGTTATCTGCCCGTCGGCGGCGAATGTTGGCGCGTCCGCATGCAGGCCGCGTGCGAAGTGATGGGCGGCGACGTTTTCAATACATGTGCACCGCCCGATCCTGGCTGCGATCTCGTTCAGACGACCTGTTTGTCCAACGATCCATCAGGAGCCTGCATCTCCGAGCATCATGAATATGCCTGCCCGGCAAATCAGATCCAAACCGGAACTGTCTCGGTCTGCGCCCAAAATGTTTATTGCATCACGGGCGACTGTTTCCCGGCGATTGAGCCTGAACCGTCTGATCAGTTCGAAGAGGCGACGGCGGCTTTTGCGGCGGTGTTCGAAGGCGCGGAACAATTGGACGGGGATTCGCTGACCATTTTCGACGGTGAGAACCTGCAATGCGGCAAGGCGGTCTTTGGCGCGTTCAATTGCTGCAAGGATGAAGGCATCCTCAATGATCTTGGCCTCAACCAGTGCAATGCCGACGAGCAAAGGCTGGCCCAAAGCCAAGGCCTGCATGAATGCACCTATGTCGGGACCTATTGCGATGAGAAAACCTTCTTTGGCGTCTGCCTGAAAAAGAAGCGCAGCTATTGCTGTCATGGCTCGCGCCTCTCACGCATCCTCACCGAACAAGGCCGGGCGCAGCTTGGGCGCGCTTATGGCGATGTCAAAAGCCCGGACTGTTCTGGCTTTACCGTCGATGAATTCGCCTCGCTCGATATCGGCGCGATGGATCTTTCAGAATTCTACGAGGACCTGGAGGCCAGCCTCACCTTGCCCGATCCAGTGGATGCTTCTGCGGCCATGCAGGAAAGGCTTCGAAACTATGGCAATTAGATCGCTCATCGCTATCTCGATTTTCGCATCTGCGGCGCTGCCCGTAGCGGCCGAGCCGAATGGCGACACACAAGTCTATTGCGATCGTGATCTTGGCTATCACTTCTATTGCGATCCGGACAAAGCCGTTTCGGACCCAGTCGAAGAAGTACCGGTCGAGTCTGAAGTCGTTGTCGCGCCGAGCGCCAGTGAACGTCTTGAGACTGAGCGCGCCATATTCGATGAGGCGAAGGCTGCCATGGTCCTCGATCCGACGCCGGCCAATGTTGAGCGCTATATGCGGCTGCAAAAACGCTGGGTCGATAATGCCGCCTATATGACCGCCCAGTGGAAACGGGTGGTCTGGTCCAACCCGGACTTGGACGAATCTGTTGACTGGCCCACCAGTCAGCTCGGCCGTCAGGCAGAGCGCGACATTGAGCGGGCCGCTGAAACCGCGAGCATTGAGGCCATTAAAGACCGCTACGGGATTTTCTATTTTGGCGCGGGGACGTGCGACTTTTGCGCTGTCTATGAGCAGATCCTTGGCGGCTTTGCGGACCGCTATGGCCTCACCATCCTGCCGGTCTCAGTCGATGGCAGGCCGCTTGCCGGCTTTGAGGGCTACCAGGTCGATACCGGCCAGCGCGCCCGCATGGGTCTTGCCGATGTGACGCCCGCCGTCGCCTTGTATGACGCAGAAACCGGTGAGGTGATCCCCGTAGGCTATGGCCTGCTGACCATCTCAGAACTGGAATATCGCATCCGCGCCCTCACCACGATGGCGCCGGGCGAAGAATATGGAGTAGAGGCGCATGACCTGGACTAAATGGATCGCAGCCCTTGGCGTGGCATGGGCGCTTGGCGCGCCCGCATCGGCGCAGCTCGGCCAAGACATGACCGAGTTCTGGGAAGACTTGAACGGCTATGGCAATGTCTCGGGCCCAAGCTCACATGATCTGCAAAGCGGCGGATATTATACGCTTGGCCAGATCTATCTGCGCACCCCGCGCAAAACGCTCGACCCGATTGATATTCAATTTCCGTCCTATCGCGCGGGCTGCGGCGGCATTGATCTCTTCGCAGGTGGATTTTCCTTCATCGATGCCGATGAGTTCATCGATTTTCTAAAAGCCGTCGCCGCGGATAGCGCTGGCCTGATCTTCAAAGCCGGGATCGATGCGGTCAGCCCCGAGCTTGGCGGTATTCTTGCGGATCTGGAAGAGAGGGCCAACACGATCAATTCCTGGAATATGGATAGCTGCGAGGCGGCGCAAAGCCTGCTGGGCGAAGTCCATGACCGCGCCCAAGGCAAATCTGACTATCTCTGCCGGATCGCAGGTCTCGCCTCGGGCACCTATGAAGACGGCGCGGATGCCCGTCAGAAATGCGGCATGGATGCTGACAAGCAGGGCGTCATTGATGGCGCGGGCGAGGCCTTCTCACGCCAGAATGAAGAGAACACCAATCGGGTCTGGTTGGCGCTGAAAGACGCGAGGCTCACCACAAACCGAGACTATGCAGAATTCCTCATGTCCATGGTCGGCATGAAAATCATCTATGCCGATGATGCCGGAACAACTGTGCCGCCGTTTCCGCCGATCCCGATGACGACCGACGCGTTCAACGCGCTCCTCGATGGCGGGAGCCTCACGCTTTATCGCTGTGATGAGATCGATCAATGCCTGCGTCCCGCGCGAACCGACATCACCATTCCGGCAAATGAAGGCTTCCGCACACGGGTCGATCTCCTGCTTGGAAGCATCACTGAGAAAGCGCGGACGCGAACGGCGTTGACGCCGGAAGAGATTGATTTCGTCAATCTCGCGCCGATGCCCGTCTACAAAATGCTGGTCGTGCATACCCAATACAACAATCAGGCTGGCAATCCGCTCGCAGCTTATGCCGATGTCATAGCCGGCGTTCTCGTCGTCGAATATCTAGAACGCGGTCTGGACGCGATTGAAGAGGCGCTGAAAGCCGAAGGGCGTATCAGCGTGTATGATAGTGAGCAGGTCCAATCCACGATCTCCGAACTGCGCACAAAGCTGCGCGCTCGACGCGCCGTTGCCGCCACAGAAGTCGGCGGGTGGCTTGCGGTGATGGAACAAACCCAAACTCTGGAACGCATCATTGCCGGGCGGCTTTCCGTCGATATGCAGGGCTCGCTGCGCTTCGCCGACGCGGTGCAGTCACGATGATTCTCAGTCTTGAACATCTTTCGCATGAGGAGCGGGCGGCGCGCGAACATCGTCTCAATGCGTGCATTGATTCTGCCGCTGTTCGGGGCCGCGCCTGTGAGTGCCGGATAGACGCCTATACCAAAGCTTTGTGGGACGCGATCTGCGCCCGTACCGAGGATTGGTCTGAGCGTCTCTCCCTGATCGACGGCCATCTCTGCGTTGTGGTCTCCTTTGGTGAAATGATGGTTTCCAAAGGTGTGTTCGGTCAACGTCATTTGGAAACGGCTGCATCGGTGCTCTCTGAGTTTCTCGTCATGGACCAGACCGAAAATCCGCAACATAGGTTGTCGCGCGCCCGTCTCCTAAGGGATCGCTTGAAGGACATCTCGCTAGGGGCCGGAGAGGCGCGCGCCCTTCGACTGCTGACAATCCGGATCGAACTGGAGCTTGAGCTTCTTAAGGGAGCCGGCTGATGGAAGTTATTGTCACCGGAGGCGGCGAATTCATCGTCGATGTTCTAAATGCCGTTGCCGCTTTTACCGGCTCAGGCGCGTTTGCATCATTGATCCGCGTTGTCCTGATCATCGGCCTTGCGCTCGCAGCCTGGCAAGTCGCGGTCAGCATGAACTTCAAGGCCGGTTTCGACTTTCTGGTGAAATCGACCGTCATCTATCTGGTGCTGCTTGTCCCAACTGTGAATGTAACCGTGACGGATCGGGTCTCCGGAACCCCTGTTGCGACCGTTAACAATGTGCCCATAGGACTTGCGGTACCGGCGTCGATCACGACGACCATTGGCAGCACGCTCACAGGTGCGTTCGAGACTTTGTTCGCCGAACCGGCCGATATGGCCTATTCAACGCACGGCTTTGGATATGCCTTGCAGGTTCAGTCTTCCCTGAACAACTGGCGCGCGGTCGACACCTGGTTCTCGCGCAACCTCACCGGCTACACAAGAGACTGCGTCTTCCCGGACATCAACGCCGGCTTGACCGCGATCGATGATCTTGTCACCGCAACCGATCTTGCGCCCGTGCTTGCGACGTCAGCATCGCCGGCGCTCTTCACACGCTATGAACTGGCCGACGGCACCGTCACCGTTGAAACCTGCGCGAATGCCTGGACCGGCATTTCTGCCGGACTTGCCGCCGCGGCCGACAACACAATCGACCGTCAGGCGCAGCTTTCCAAGCCGCATCTGACCAATGCCGAGGCAAGAGCGGTTATGCTCTCCTCGCTTCCAATCATCTATCAGCAATTTGTTGGCGTCTCACAATCAGCTCAGCAAATCGCCCAGCAAGCGATCCTTGTGAACTCGACGATGGATGCGGTGGTGGACTATTCGGCGCGGGCAGATGCATCGGCGGCGGTCGAAGCCTATGCCGCCGCGCGCGCTGAGCAGCAAGCGAAATGGAATTATACCGTGCTTGGCGCGATCGCCGAGAAGTTCGTCAACTTTCTCTATATCGCGATCACCGTGATCGTGATCGCGATCTTCCCGATCATTGCGCCTTTCTTCCTGCTTCCGAACATCGGGTTCAGCTTCATGCAGAAGTATTTTGCGGGCTTTCTGTACTTGCAAATGTGGGGACCGCTCTTCGCAGTCATTCATTACATCATCACGCGCCAAGGCTACGACGCCATCAATGCCTCGGCGCAAATGCCAGGCACGCTTGGCCAAACGATCCAAACCTCGCTTGGCATGTCAGCCACTGCGGCTGATTTGTCTGGTATTGGCGGATTGCTCATCACAATGATCCCGTTTCTCGCTGCGGCGGGGCCGGGAATCGCGGTTGGAGTTGGGCGTTTGCACGAAAGCTTTCTGGCCCCGGTCAAAAGCGCGTCTCAGACGGCGGCTGCTGAAGCCGCAACGGGAAATCTTGGGTTCGGCAACGCGAATATTGGCAATCAGACTTTGATGACATCATCAGCTGGCAATGCAACTGCCGGGCAGATCCGCCTCAGTCCCTCATATGATGTCGGACATGCCAGCTACAGAGATCCCGAAGGGCGCAACTGGACGCGTACATCTGGCGGCGTGTCGCTCGTTGATGAGACGGCAGGCCATAGCCGGTATCAATCTGGTTTCGCGACCTCTCTCGATTCCAATGCGATGACGTCTATCGGGCGCTCGGTCTATCGCTCCGAGGGCGACACACGCCGTGAGAGCGCATCCAAATTCTACGGAGAAACAGAAACAGATCTGTCGCGCCTCACCGACATGTTGTCTCGTATGGACAGTCAAGACGCCCAGGTGCTGTCCGAGCGTGGGGCTGCTCTAACCCAAAGTGCTGCCGATTATGGTAGTTACCAGGATAGCCGTCTCGATGCACTCAGAGCTGGGCGCTCGATGACCCTGAGCTTGGATGAATTCCAAGGCCGTACTGCTTCAATCGCTGAGGGTGAGCAAGCGAACATCAATGTGGGACTGCGTGTGGGTACGCCAAGTGGAGGTGGAAGCAATAGCTCTCCAAGGCCCAAAAACGGCCGTAGCCAAGGTGGCCGACTTCCAGTTTCTGGTGGCTTGGGGACAGACGGAAATTCTTATAAGCGCGGAGAAAACCGCGCTGACCAAGGCTATCGCGTTAGCGAATCTGGGTCTCTTAATTCAGACCGAAGTTCGACCGACAGCTCCTCATATGATGAAGGGCAGCAGTATCGCGACGAGTTGAGTGGGTTCATGCGCGATGCTGAGAGCGTGATGGAACGACAACAACACCAGGAAGGTTTGTCACTCGCACGCGAGACCTCGGCTGACTTTAGGCGCGGCGAAGAAGCAAGGCAGCAGGCGGAGGCCTATTACACAGAAGCATCGACTTACACTGCGAGCGCCGATGATCGAATGGGACGCGGCGGATCCATCAATGCGAACGAGGTCGCAGCGTTTGAGACATTTCTGGTTAGCCATCTCTCAAATTTGAATGGTCGAATCGTTTCGACAAGGGAGGCTCAGGAGTATTGGGTTGACCTGTCATCTTCCGACATGGGACGCGCTGAACAGCGAGCCGTTCAATCCGGTTTCTTCGAGAGCCGTTTGAGGCCAGAGTCATTTGGCGCTCCGAACGGCTTTTCCCAGCCTGAGGGCCGCGCGTACGCGCCGATCGGATCGTTCTCTGGCGAAGCGGCTCAGAGTGCTGCATTCGAGAGCGCTGCTTTCGATCGCAATATTCGTTTTGACGAACGAACAACGCCCGTTGAGACGCCGACATCCGCAGCCGTTGACGGACGCTTCACAGATATGATCGGGCAACAACGTGAGGTTCAAGAGTATGTCAGAGGATCAGGAGATGACGTCGCTCACCAAACGGCCATCACCAATGGGGAAGCGCATGTTCAACGGTATGGGCTCGAGTCGTACGTTGAGTGGGCTGGCGGTGAAGAGAATGCACGCGCCGTCATGGGAGATGAGCGTTTTGAAGAATTGGTTCGCGTCGAAGCAGAAAAAGCTGAAGAAGATCGGAGGCTTAGGTCTGCGAGATGATTCAGTTAAGTGAGTGGCCCGAATACGATAAATACTCCGACGAGACCTAGAACAAAAGCAATAAGTAAGTGCTTCAGAGAAGCTTGTACCTCACCGTAATTCTCGCCTTCCGAAGCCCGCTCAAAGTCTCCAGGACGCGCGGAACTAGTGAACGGATTTTGGAGTTCTGAGGGATCATAATCTGACATTGTTCTAAGGTACCTCATTTTAACCGTATCGTCGACCGCAGCAGGGTTTCAACGCGACTACGACTTACGATCGTGCAAAGGCAATCAATGGTTCATAATCATTGCCGTCTGCCGCTCGCAGCGCTGAGACATATCGCTTGCGAAGCTCGCCAATGTCGTGGATGACGCCGTCATCTTTATTACTGCCCCAAGAGAAGGGCGTTGCGCCAAGACGACGGATGAGGAGGTCCGCCATCATGCGCGCATGGCGTCCGTTTCCATTCGGAAAAGGATGTACAAAGACTAAGCGGTGGTGCAAGCGCACCGCAAGTTCGTCAGGCTCATAGGTCTCGTTTGCAACCCAGAATGCTGCATCATCAAAGAGTTGCGCGGTCTCAGTGCCAATTCTGTATGGCGCAATACCGATGTTTCGCTCCGTCGTGCGATAGTGACCTGCCCAATCCCAAACTTGTCCAAACATCTGTCGGTGAAGCGCGATCGAAAAGGCAACGGTCAATATGTTGGCCCTTCGACTGCGAAAAGCCCATGCCGCTCCGGCATCGATATTGTCTTGTTCCGCAGCGTTTAGATCAGCTCGGGTGGTAATCCATGTCAGCTTTAGCCCATCCCGCTCGGCGGGCGCTAAGGGTGTTGCATCATCGGGTTCCTGGAACAAGTCACTCATCACTCGTCCCAAAGGTCTCGATCGCGCAGCGACTGCTCGATAAAGCGATTGATGCGCTCTTCAAGCTCATCTGGGACCGCCTGGTCTTCAAGTCCCATCGAATGGGCAATCCCGCCGAGTTCTCGAAGCGCGATCATCCTCGCGCGATCTTGGACGATTTCTTCCAATGGTTTTCGGGGTACCAAGGCATAAACCAGTTCGCAATCGAGCGCTGCTGCCGCCTTTTGCAGCGTCTCCAGGCGGATCGTGGCCGCCGCTTCAGATTGTTCAAGCGCAACAACGCTTGGTGGCTTCATCCCTAGCTTTGCAGCAAGTTGTGCACCAGACATGCCGAGTGCGTCTCGGATCGCGCGTATCCAACCTTTCGGCGGAACAGTAAAACGATCCGTTGGACGCATCAGTGACAGGCGTCCATCAAGTGCGCCGCGCGCGCGTGTAAGGTGCTTTTTCATAGGCTTCAGTCTATCAAAGTCAATTTAAAAAATAGACTATAGCCTAATAGTTATCATTTGATCAATAGGCTGCAGTCTAATAGTTTATCGACCTAATTAGGTTGCAGCCTATCGATTTTGACGCTTTCATTGGTGCCCTAAGGCCATCAGTCGACTCTCATCCTGCACCCGTGCCAAAGCGTAGGAAGGCCGACTGCTGGGAAAACCGGATTATCTCCGATAATCCCACGCCGTGATCTGTGCGAACAGACCGCTCTTAAGTCTCCGGCAATCGCCGTGGTTAGAGCGCGAATGCCTTTGCACCCATCCAGACGGCCATAGCCACCATCATCAAATTTTCGGTCAAGGACACAAAGCCAAGCGGCACGTTGCTGTCGCCGCCGACGCAGGCGCATTTCAAGTCGCGTTTGTCTATATAGACCGCTTTATAGACTGAAACGGCACCGATAAGACCGATGAACAGAGCGGTTGGTGCTGCGATCCAGGTCAACGCACCTGCGATCATTAAGATGCCCGCGCCCGTTTCAGCGAACGGATAGACGTATGCATATCGCACGTAACGTTGGGCCAAGAGGTCGTAACCGAGAAATTGGCTTGAGAAGCTTGATAGGTCGCGCAGTTTCTGAACGCCCAGAATACACATGCTGACAGCAATAAAGAGCTCAATGGCGCGTATGCTGATCAGCGTTCCAGATGAGGCCCAGCTAATTGCAAGTGCCATCAATGCCGCAACGGCGAAGATCGCGATAACTGGCGTGTAAGTTAACTGACCAGCCTTTTTAACTGGCTTTCCGAAATGAGCCTTCAAATCGTCGTAGCCACCGATCCGCTCCCCGCCGATGAAAGTCTGCGGTGTTGTTTGAACATCATGCTTCGCTTTGAATGCGTCTGTTTCATCCCGGTTTTTCAGGTGATGGTCCTGTACCACATAACCCTTGCGCTCCAGCAAGGCTTTAGCCTTCAATCCGTAGGGACAGACATGATCTTCAGTCACCATACGAAAGACTTGTGCAGACTTTTGCCCGGTATCGTTGCTTGGCTTTGCCAGGCTGCTCATGTGATGTCTCCTATAACATATACCCCGTATGGGTATATAGACATGCCCCCTGACGCGTCAATAGATTCCGAATTTGAATTTGGCTGGACCCGAATGCGCACTCAGGTGTTTGCTTTAGAGTTCAACACAAATTCAGAGGATTAGTTCCATGTCAGTCTATTGGAAATTTGGTGCGATGATCGCGACTTCAACAGCCGCGATGTTACTGCTCATGTACTTCAACACATTCACATGGGCGCACCTTACATGGAGCGAGACCCGATTTTACATGGCGTTTGTGATGGGTGCAGTGATGGCCATTATCATGCTCAGCTTTATGCTTGGTATATATAAGGACAGGCGTATCAACCTGGGGATATATGTCAGTGCCAGTCTTATATTTGTGGTTGCCCTTTGGCTGGTTCGCAGTCAGTCGATGGTAGAGGATCGCTCCTGGATGAGCGCTATGATACCGCATCATTCGATTGCCATCTTGACCAGCGAGCGGGCTAACATCTCAGATCCAAGGGTGCGTGAATTGGCTGACGACATTATCAAAGCGCAGCGGCGCGAAATTAAGGAAATGAAATGGTTGATTGATGATATTGCAACTAACGGGCCTGCGCTGTCAGAGGAGGCCGCGAAAACACGTCCGGTACCGGCATTTGATGGTGAACTTAATCCGTAGAGGAATTTTGATTTTGTTTTGCTCGATCATGGCGAAGACTTACGCTGCCGGCTCCAGGCGAGTAATGAACGTCGCATTTTGATAATCAGCAGAATGAGCCCCGAGAGAGCTACAAACATCGCGGCGCCCGCAGCTGTGATCAGAAGAGGATGATTGAAATCATCTCCGTCGTCATAGTCCATGATATGAAGCTTCCAAAAGAAGTCGTAGAAGCGCCAGGTAGACGAGCGGCGCGCGCGAACCTCTGCACGTGCCGGATCAACATATAGAGTGGTACTGTCACGGTCGGCAAATACGACTTGCCAAACTGGGCCCGGTCTACCGTATTCCGATGGCGGGTCGGTCAGAAGGGTTACGTCGCTAAGTGTTGCATTTCCAGAATAATCCGCCTGAGCGATTTGAGTTGCCAACAACTCGCTCGCCGGTGAAAGAACAGCGCCGGTCCTGGCGTCAACTGTGAAGGAAATACCGTCCGGGCTTTTCAGATGCCAAACCGGCTCACCCAGCACAGTTCCTGTTGAAGCTTCGGCGACTTGATTAATCTGAGCGGCCTGCGCTGCCTTCTGCAGAGTTATAATATCAGCAGGTGAAACGCTCGTCGCTGTTTGCGTCGCAATTTTATGTTCACCCCGGACCTGCTCGATTGGGATGACGCTCATGACGACGCCTCCGGCGACCCAGAGCACGATCTGCAGGCCGACAACAAGCGCCACCCATTTGTGAATACGCACTGCCCATCGCAGAACCGCCATGTCCAACCCTCCCGTAAGGGCGGCGCTTTCACGGGCGCCGCCCAGTCGTGTTACTCGTGACCGGAATGGTCCATCATGCCTGCGAGACATTCATCGCCCGCCGCGCCGGTGTCACAGATTGCGGTGATCCTGTAAGAGCCGTCACGGCCTTTCTTGACCATAAAGCTGACGGTGTCGCCGTCTTCGAATCCGGAAAGGTCAACATCGCCTGCAATGTCGAACCCCATGGTCATGGCTCCCATGCCAATGCCATCAATCGGGCCATGATCGATTGTCAAAAAGTCGCCCTGGGCGCCAACCGATTTAATGACGCCAGTGGCGTGACCGGTATCGCTCGATCCCATATCGTGATCGGAGTGATCCATCATCTCGCCGTCGGCCATTTCCATCGGCATCTCTGTTTGGGAAGATGTGTCGGATGCCGGCGCCTCATTGGCGGTTTGACCGCATGCGGCCAGGGTCAGCGCTCCGGCGCTAAGTGCAAGTAAGGTGTAGAGTTTCATTAGGCTTGGTCTCCTTCAGGTAAGACGGGAATGGCGCGCGCTTCTTTGGAAGCGTTTCCGGCGCGCGCGGAAAGGCTGCGTCCGACCCAGATATAGTAGACCGCAGGGATCACGATCAGAGTCAGCAAAAGGGTAGAGGTCATGCCGCCCAGCATGGGCAAAGCGATCCGCCGCATCACGTCGGACCCCAGTCCCTCGGTAATGAAGATCGGCGCAAGACCGGCAAAAATAGTGGTCACCGTCATCAGTTTTGGCCGCACGCGCATGGCAGCGCCTGCGCTGACCGCATCGAATAGCTCTGCCCTTGTCTTCGGCTGCGTTTCACGCACCTGAGCATCAATGTAGAGGAGCATGACCACAGCTGTTTCGACGGCGATGCCGCCAAGTGCGATGAAGCCAACAGCAACGGCCACTGACAGATTGTAACCTGCGAGCCACACAGCCCAGAGCCCTCCAATCAGGCCGAACGGGAGTGACAGCATGATGATGGCGGTGCGATCAAGCCGTCCAAAGTGCAGCATGAGCAGAAGGAAGATGAGTGCAATCGCGGCCGGAATGGCGACGCGAAGGCGCGCTCCTGCCTCCTGCATTTGTTCATATTGCCCAGAAAACGATACCGCATAACCAGGCGGTAGATCGACACCGTCTGCGACGGTTCTTTGCGCCTCAGAGACATACCCCCCAATATCACGGCCCGCAATATCGACAAAAACCCAGCCCGTCAGACGAGCATTCTCAGAACGGATCATGGGAGGTCCCTCCGTAAAGGTAATGCTCGCAAGCTCGCCGAGTGGAATGTGTGCGCCGGTAGGGGTTGGAACGAGGATATCTTCCAGGTCTTCGCTGGATTCGCGGAACGGGCGATCATATCGGAGCATGATGTCATACCGCTCCCGGCCCTCGACGCTTTCGGCGAGGCGCATGCCGCCAAGCGCCGTTTGCACAACAGATTGGAAAACGCCCATATCGATATTGCGCCGTGCGAGTTCGCCGCGATCGGGCATGATTTCAAGATACTTGCCGCCAAGAACCCGGTCGGCGAACGCAGATCGCGTGCCCGGAACGTCGGCAATGGCAGTCTCGATATCGCGCGCGATCCGCTCGATTTCGACAAGATTGTCACCGGTCACTTTCACGCCAATAGGGGTCCGCACGCCGGTCGAGACCATGTCCATTCGGATCTTGATCGGATACCCCCAGGAATTCACCAAACCCGGCATTTGCAGTTTTGAGTTTAGCTCTTCAATGATCCGATCAGCGGTCATGCCGGAACGCCATTGATCCTTGGGCTTAAGCTTGATCCAGGTCTCAATCATCGTCAGCGGGGCCGGGTCGGTGGCTGTGTCGGCGCGGCCCGCTTTCCCGAACACACGCTCCACTTCCGGCACGGTCATCATTACCCGGTTCGTCTGTCCGAGGATTTCGCGCATCTTGGTGGACGATACCCCAGGCAGCGTCGTTGGCATGTATAACAGTTCGCCCTCATAAAGCGCCGGCATGAATTCCGAGCCGAGACGCTGGATCGGAACGATGACACTTGCGGTGAGGGCGAGCGCTAATGCAACCGTGATCCATTTGAAGCGAAGCGCGGCGTGAATAATCGGTTTGTAAACCCAAACAAAAAAGGCGTTGACCGGATTCTCCTGTTCGCGGCGCATTCGCCCGCGCATCAGATAAAGCATCAGAACGGGCACCAGCGTAACGGACAGGATCGCGGCGAACGCCATCGCATAGGTCTTGGTGAAGGCCAGGGGGGAAAACAGCCGGAAGCTCTCACCGGTCAGGGCGAAGACGGGCAAGAAAGACACTGTGATAATCAAGAGCGAGAAGAAGATCCCCGGGCCGACTTCCTGGGCCGCTGCGATCACGGTTTGGCGATGCAATTTGGCATCTGGCTTTTCATCGAGTTCTGAGAGCTTTCGGCTCGCATTCTCAACCAGGACAATCGAGGCATCCACCATCGCGCCGATCGCAATTGCAATGCCGCCAAGGGACATGATGTTTGCGGTCACGCCCTGAAAGGACATGATCAAGAATGCGCCCAGGACACCGAGTGGCAAAGTGATGATCGCGACAAAAGACGAGCGCACATGCAGGAGAAAGATGAGGATGACGAGCGCGACCGCGATCCCTTCTTCAATCAATTTGTGTTGAAGATATTCCACCGCTCCTTCGATCAGGGGCGCGCGGTCATAGACCGTGACGATCTCCACCCCGTCCGGGAGGCCGCGTTGAAGATCCGCAAGCTTGGTTTTGACGCGCTCAATAACCTGTAAGGCGTTCTCGCCATCTCTCATGATGACGATACCGGCAACTGTTTCGCCTTCGCCGTTCAGCTCGACAATACCGCGCCGGAGCGCCGGACCTTCTATGATGCGCGCCACGTCAGACAGAAGAACCGGCGTTCCGTCGAGGGCATAAACAACCACATTTCCAAGATCGGCCTTGTCATCAACATAGCCCGATGAGCGAATGACGAACTCGCTTTCGCCTTGCTCCAGAACGCGTCCGCCGACTTCGCTGGAGGCGGCTTTGACAGCCTCACTGATACGGCGAAGCGGCACATCGTAGGCGCGTAGCCGGTTGGGGTCGATCAGGACCTGATATTCCCGCACAAATCCGCCAACCGAGGCGACCTCGGATACACCTTCAACTCCTGCCAGCTCCAGTTTCAGAAACCAGTCCTGCAAGGATCGCAGCTGCGCCAGATCGGTGCCACCGGTCTTGTCGACCAGTGCGTATTGATAGACCCAGCCAACGCCCGTGGCGTCCGGACCTATTTGCGGCACCGCGCCTGGCGGAAGCTCTGAGCCAAGCCGCGAAAGCGCTTCGACGACCCGTGAGCGGGCCCAATACAGATCCACATCATCTTCGAAAATGACATAGACAAAGCTGGTGCCAAACATGGATGCGCCGCGCACATCCTTTGTTTTTGGAAGACCGAGCATGTTGGTTGAGAGTGGGTAGGTGACCAGGTCTTCAACGATTTGCGGGCTTTGGCCTGGAAAGTCTGTTCGGATGATAATTTGGGTATCGGTTAAATCAGGGACCGCGTCGAGCGGCGTCCGATCGAGCGCCAGCCAGCCAGAGATGGCCAGCGCCGCGGCCAGTGTCAGCACGATCAGCTGATTTGAAATCGACCAAGAAATGAGCTTCGCGATCCCAGATTTGGAGGGATCACGTCCGGCAAGATCGTCACTGTGGGGGTCTGACATGGCGTGCTCCTACCGATGACCAGCATGCGGATCGATAGGGCCGCGCTCGGTGTCGGGCACTTCAATCCCCGCCATGGGGTCGGGCCAATCAACGGTCTCGGCAGCGCCGTTTCCGTACGGATTGCGGGCCGCGCCGCCTTCCTGCACCCAGAGGCGATCTGTGTCGGTCTCGCGGTAAAGCACCAGGCCAGCTGTTTGATAGTGAACGGGCGCGCCCTCCAGCAACCAAGGTTCAAGCGCCGTCATCAAGTCTGCCAGCGTTGCGGCTAGCGCATCGCCTTCACGGGCGGCTTTCGCGGCCCGCAGAGCTGTTTCTGCCGGCTCCAGAATGCCGACCAGCTTGGTGTCAGCAAATCGTGTACGCAGTGTTTCACCCAGCCCGAGGGCCGGATCCACGAAGTAGGGATCGATCTTGTAGCGATCGGTCAGCGCTTCGTGAAAATAGAGCGCCATGTCAGTAAAGTGATCGATCTCTGCGAGCGTGGTGGCATCCACCGGAAGCTGTGAGAGCGGCGTATCCGGCCCGGCGGCAAAAGCGGGCGGCGCTTGAAGTTTGGAAAATCCTTCGCGTAAATTGACTTCGCTATCGAGCATGAACTGTCCGCTGGCGACGACTTGTTCCCCTGGAACCAATCCCGACAGAATTTCGGTGAGGCCATTTGCTGAGACGCCGGTGCGTACGGCGCGCCCGGCAAACCTGCCATCGCCGAGGGCCATAATGACATGGGCTCCGCGGCTATCGCGCAAGATCGCTTCGGTCGGGACCGCCAGGCGCGTCTCGCCGCCAAGGTCGAACCGGATGTCAGCATATGCGCCCGGGCGCAGATAGCCTTGTGAATTATCGATCTCGATACGGACATCGCCGGTTCGCGTTTGCGAGTTAATGGTTGGATAAATATAATCCACCCGGCCCGTTGCCGCCGCATCAGGCGCGCTCGGAAAGTCGAGCGAGACGGGCATGCCCGTATCGATGAATGCCAAATCCTGCTCGGGAATGGACGCAATGACCCAGACATCAGCATAGGACTGAAGCTGCAGAATTGGCGTACCGGGCTTAACGTAATCGCCTTCGCGCACCTGAAGCTTATCGACTGTGCCGCCAGCTTCGGCATAGACCGGGACACGCTCAAGCACTTCGCGGGTTTCGGAAAGACGGCTAATCGCGGCATTCTGCATGCCGATCGATCGCAGACGCTGACGGACGGCTGCGATCCGGTTTTCATTTCCGATGGCTAGCGAGGCGACATAGTCTTTTTGGGCAGCGATCAGTTCTGGGCTGTAAACGCGGTAGAGCAGGGCGCCAGGGCGAACCGTATCGCCTTCAGCGCGAACGGTGAGATTTTCAATCCAACCTTCGAGACGGGACGCAGATACAGCTTCCAGCCGTTCATCCGCTTCCACGGTCCCAAACGCGCGCACGGTTTGTCCGAAGGACGCCGTTTCCGCCACCGCCACCCGAACGCCCATTGTTTGGATCATTTCCGGAGCGACGACGATGGAGCCATCGCCGGTCGCGGCGCCGTCGCTTGCAACAGGGACGAGATCCATGCCGCAAATTGGACATGAGCCGTCGGGGTCGGTTGAGATGTAATGGGGGTGCATCGGGCAGGTATATTGCTGCGCCTGTCCGGGCTGGCTGTCGGCTTGCGCCATTGCGGTTTGGCTGATGGGAAGCGCCTGCTCGCCGCTGCAGGCGGAGAGCAGGAGACCGAGCGCGGATGCGCCAAGGAGAAGTGTCTGTTTCATCGGGTCACCAATAGAGCGTTCATCCGCGCGATCGCATTGTCGCGGCGGGATTGTTCAAGCGCGATCTGCGCGCGAAGGGCGATGGTGGCGATTTCGCCATCAATGATTGGAGAGTAGTCGCCAATGCCGGACTCATATGTGGTCAGTTGCGCGGCGACCTGGTCGGCGATCGCGTCAATTTTCTGTTGGAAAACTGCAATACTCTCATCAGCCGCGCGGCGCGTTGCATCGAAAGCGGCATATTGCGCTGAGGCCGTTCTTGCGGCGGCCATGTAGCGCGCGCGAGCCGCCTCTCGGTCGGCCTTTGCCGCGCGTAGCGCAGGGGCCTGCCGGCTTTCGGCCCAGAGCGGGATCGTGAATGTTACCGCCCCGGACACCCAATCGTCACCTGCAAAGGTCGACCCCGGTGCGCCGCTGCCTTGATCGCGTTGCTGATAAGTCAGCTGCGCGCCCCAATTGGGCTGGTAGTCAGCTTCCGCCTGGTCAACGCCCGCGTCGGCGACATCGATCGCCTTGTCGGCGACGCGGACAAGGTGGAAGGCTTGAGCGTCTCCGTTCCAGTCCAGGACCGTGAGCGCCGGAGCAGGCGTTGCCGGGACCAAACCCACGAGGTCGATCAGCTGAGCGTCGACCTGGCTTAGCTGCCCCTCCAGCTCGGCCAGGGTTCGGGCAACCTCAGCCCTTTCGACATCAATCTCAGCCAGCCGAAAAACAACCGGTCGCCCAGAATCGATCTCTGTTTGGACGATCTCTTCGAGTTCCGCATATTTGGCATCACGTTCTTCCGCCAGGATACGTTGAGCTTCAATCCGCCGTTTCTCGATCAGCGCAATCTGCAATGCAGCGCGCAACTCAGCGAATCGCATATCTGTCGCGGCATCATTCTGGACGGCCCGGCGCAGAGCCTCTGCGGATCGGGCCTCTCGGCCCGCCCTGTTTGGAATCTGCTGGCGAATGCCGATCGCCTTATTTGTCGGCAAAAATGTATCGAAAGAGGGATCAAAGATTGGGAAGTTATTGATCCCAAGCGAGACCACTGGATCAGGCAGGCCTGTCGCGGCTTGGGCGCGTTCGCGCGCAGCATCTGAACCATAGCGCATGGCGTCCAGAGCAGGATGATCAAATAGCCGCGCTTCAAGTTCGTCCATGCTTTGGGCGATGGCTGAGGGACCGAGTGTGGCCAGCACGAGCGCAGTCAGTGCAGGCCGTAGGGAATAGATAGGGGGTTTATACATCCTGATCTCCAATCAAAGGAGGCGAGCGAACAACGGAAAAGCCGCACTCGGTCAGCGACCGTGCGGCAAGGCGTGTTCACGTCAATCAGATCAGGAGGATTTGCTTGAGTTCAACAAGTGTTGGTTTGGCGACAAGGTCCAATAGGGGCGGACCAGTTGTCAGAACGAGGCGCGGTGTGTCAAATCCCGAAAACCGAGCCGTGAGCATGGTCACCAGATCGGCGCTCTGAGCCGCGCTAAAAGATGTGGGCTGAAGCGCGTCATCAGCGCTCGCAAGCGTGGTTTCGCAGTCAAAACATCCCGTACAATCAGGGTCCGAAGGAGCGGCAGGCGTCTGATCGACCTGCATTCCAGCCATATGATCATGGCAGGTATCAGTGTCGGACTTCGCCGCGCTGTCGTGATGAGCGGCGATTTCTACATGCGCGGCGTCATCATGGCCTGTCAAACAGCAGGCCATTGCCGGCGCACTGATCATTGCGATTATCGCAAAGACAGAGAGAAGGCGGGCAAATGACATCATTGCATCGCCTATACCCGAATTGTCTAAAGAAACAAATACCCCATACGGGCATGTGATCTAACGGCGCTGCTATTTTCGACGTCCACCCAATACGGCGACTAGTTCTTCGACCTTTTCTCGCCTTGCCTTGAGGCTGTTGCCTTTCAATGCGCTCTCGACGCAGTTTTCCAGGTGATCGTCCAGCATCACCGTCTCAAGACTGGTCAGCGCGGCCTTGATCGCCTGGACCTGACGGACAATGTCGACGCAATAGCGATCTTCATTGACCATTTTAGCAACGCCGCGAACCTGTCCTTCGATCCGGGAAAGGCGGCGTGTGACATTTGTGCGCGTATCTGGTTTCATTGAAATACCTCTTGGGGGTATAATGATTAAAGCGCGTGCCGCGTCAAGAGCACGCTGAGACTCCGTCAATGACTCTAATCGCGGGTCTGATATAGCTTTTTGTTGAGGGTACGACGCGTGACCGGCGTATGCAGATATTGGATGGAACCGATAAAAGGACTAGCACCAACATGAAGCTTGGCAGAAAAATGTTCGCAATGGCAGCGATCGCAGCAATTCTCTTCGCCGCGCCGGCTCTGGCTCACACAACGATACAAGCGGCCAATATTGAAAATGGCGCGACTCTATCGGGCGCGCCGTCGGCATTTGAATTCAGTTTTGGTAGCGCCGTTGGTCTCGCCGGGCTCGAGCTTGAAACCCTGGCCGGTGAAGCGGTGGCAATCAGCTTTGATCCCCCCCGGGGCATGCAAAAGGATTTTTCCGTCGCATTGCCGCCCCTCGTGGCAGACGCATACGTTTTGAAGTGGCGGGCGGTGGCTAAAGATGGGCACGTCATGAAAGGTGAAGTATCGTTCACCATCACCGGCTAAGCGTCTTGAATGCTGACGCTTCTGGTCTTGTTTTCGAAGTTCGGACTTTATCTCACCGCGCTTATGGGTCTTGGCGCGGCGCTACATAGCGCTGCGGCAATCGTCACGCCTCGGCGATGGTTGGTCATCCTTGGCCTTGGCCTGATCATCGCCGTCTCTCTCCGGCTCGCTCTTTTGAATGCACAACTGGCGGGCGGTTTGAGTGCAGCCTTCTCGCCGGACACCTTTAGCTGGATCTGGCCCGCCAATCGCTCCCAGGCGATGGCGTTCTTGGCTGGCGGGGGCCTGATCGCGGCGTCAAGCTTGGCGCCTCTGAAATATCTTAGGCTACCTGCCGCCCTCCTTATCGCCGCCGGTTTTGGGCTCGGCGGACACACCCAAGGGCTTGATACGCCGGGCCTGGCACCATGGTTTGCTGGCGTACATGCGCTGATAGCTGGTTTCTGGATCGTCGCGCCGTTTACGCTTTGGCCCCATGCCAGTTTAGATGCCGATCTCGTGCATGCGCGAATGGAGCGTTTCAGCAAAATTGCGCTCTGGTGTGTCCCGTTCCTATTCGTTTCTGGTATATGGTTGGCCCTCCGACTGGCTGGATCCCTTGAAGCGATACTTTCCAGTTCGTATGGGCAGCTGCTGCTTGCAAAGCTTCTGCTCGCCACTCTGGCGCTTGCGATTGGCGCCTGGAATAAATTGCGGATCACGCATCTATTGAAGAACGATGCGCCAAGCGGCGTGGCGAGTCTCAAGCGCTCGCTTGGCGCTGACATTCTTGTTTTTGCGGGTATTCTCTTGGTCATTGCTGCTGCGACAACTCTGACTGGACCCGGCGCGGTATAATCAGCTTAAGGAGCTTTTTGTGAAGCACTTTTTCAAATTGGGGATCGCCGCATTATCCATCGCCAGTTCGGCGCAAGCCCATGTGGTTTTCAACGAGACCGAAGCTGCGGCGGGTGCGTTTCATACGGCTCAATTGCGCGTGATGCACGGCTGTGACGGCGAGCCGACCAATCGCGTTACTGTTATCATTCCGGAAGGGGTCACCCGCGTGACCCCAAGGGCCATATCAGGGTGGACTGTCGAAGTATCGATGGTCACTTTGGATAAACCGATCCTGTTACATGGGTTTGAAGTGACAGACGTCGTTGGTTCCGTGACCTGGTCGGGCGGAACATTCCCAGATTATGCGTATGAACAGTTTGAGATCCGAATGATGCTGCCCGACACACCAGGCGAGCGTCTCGATTTCCCAGTTCATCAAGGCTGCGAAACCGGCGAATTAAACTGGGACGATATCGCCGGTCATGACGAAGATCCTTGGGCGCTGAAAGAGCCAGCGCCGTTTATCTTCCTCGAGCCGAACTGAGCGCCCGGCCAGCGCTTTCATCGGCGCTCGTCTTTAAGCTCAGAAATACACGCGGCAAGTAAACCGATAATACTGTCGGGTTTTGAACGGCAGCGCGAAGATAATTTTTCAGTCTAACCGCAAATAAGTTCGCGCTTAGATTGTGCGTTGGCTTGTCAGGCTTTATGCAAAATGGATGCGACTCATGCAAAGAAACATCGGGGCGTTGATCATGCAGTAGGGGGACGAACCGGCGGCGGCGTAATAGAGACGGGCCGGGTCTTCACGAAGACACAAGGGAGGGCATCATTGAAACTGACTGAAGCACTGTTTCTCGCCGAGTCCCTGACGTCTGGCGCTGAGACGATCCGGTCGGACAAGCCGGGACGCCTCAATCTGACCGATAGAAATCTGGCATGGGCGACATATTGCGAACAGCTGCTGGCATCAGAACAGGCGAAAAATGACACGATACGGCGCTATTGCGAGCCATTGAGCACTCTGGAGCGGATTTATTCTGCTTCGCTTGTTTACGCATTGGCTCAGCCACCCGCGCGCCGGAAACGGCTCGCAATGTTTTTCACGCCGCCGCGGCTTAGCGAGTATGTTTTAGACCGCGTTGAAAAGTTTGGTGTCGATTTCCAAAGTGACCGGTTTATTGATCCAGCGGCAGGCGGAGCATCTTTTATTGGGCCGATCGCACACCGTAAGCTGACTAAGGGCGCCGCCCCGGACAGCATTCTTGATACTGTTTTTGGTGTTGAGATCGATCCTGGATTGGCGGACTTCGCCCGTGCGGCGGCGCGCAGTGTTGTCGGCATTGATGCCACACCGATGGTTGAAACTGGAGACGGCTTGAAGCTTGGCGCAGAAGCAAGCTTTGACTGTGTTATCGGCAATCCACCTTACCGCGTCTTGTCACCACACCAAAGACGACGGATGCCCGCCTGGGCAAAGTCGACGCTCGCGAACTACGCAAATCTCTATGCCTTGTTCATTTTGCGGAGTTTGCAATTGCTCCGGGACGGCGGAACAATGGCCTTATTGATCCCGACGAGCTTTATCACGGGCATGTATTTCTCGTCTCTTCGGGCGCACATTTCTTCACATGCCGAAGTTCTTGCAATTGATACGATCGTGCAACGCAAAGAATTTTTTCGCGACGTTTCTCAAGATGTTTGTTTGCTTGTTTGCCGCAAGACCAGCGCGCCTCAAAGCCATTGCGCGTCCGCGCGAGCGGTTGGGCGCGATCTCAACTGGGTTGCTTCTGAGGACTATGAAATTTCGCCTGGCGCGCCCGACCCCTGGCTGCCGCGTCCGACCGTAGCCGGTATTGCGCGACACGTCACACTGGAATCGTATGGCTATGCCGTGACATGCGGTTCTATCGTGCACAATCGAGATACTGGATTGAGCGAGGGGATCCGACGCAAACGAAAACATGCCGTTCCGCTCGTATGGGGACACGTTATCAAACCCGGTGCTACAGTTGCGCCAGCTTCGCGCCGTTCGCCGCCCGGAGAAGGAAAAATCACATTCGTTTCCACGAAACGCGCAACCCCGCCAATCGTCAAACCCTCAATCGTGCTCCAAAGAACAACGAGCGGAGATCAGGCTCGGCGTATCCGCGCTGGAATCGTCGATCGGTCATGGATCGATACCTATGGCGGTTTTTATGGTGAGAACCACGTTGTTGTCGTTTCCCCCCTTGAGGGGCAAGATCAAGCTGTCGATTTGCAATCGCTTTTGAGAGTGCTTTCGTCAGGTGCTGTGGACAAGAGGTTGCGGTCTCTGCTATCGTCTAACAGCGTCAACGTGACGGCGTTGCGCACGTTGGCGCTGCCCGATCTGGCTCGCCTTTCAACGACCATCTTTAAGACGCCCGACCTTGCAAGGTTTGAGGCCGCCCTCGAGAAGGCGTATAAGTAATGGCACGGCGAAGAAGGCATTCAAAGCCAGCCCCCGGTGACCATTCTGACGCCGATCGGAAAAAGGCTCAGCTCGAAGCCCTGCAAAAGCGGCTTAATGCCAATGCTCGCCGGGTGTCCAAAGATCCGGTTGAAGATCGTCCGCCCCAAGCCTTCTTTCGGGCTGACGGATTGAGATTTGTCCGCCCGGCGAGTTTGCAGTCTGCAACGCTTGAACCTGATATCTCAGAAGCGGTGGAGCAGTTTCGCAGTGCGGTTCGAGATCGCCAGTCGACTGTCATATTCAATTGGCCGAACCGGTTGCCAGGTGTGGCAGCCCTTCATGGGCTGTCGGTATTGTGCGAATTGGCTGAGGGTCCAGACAGGTTTGCAGGTCTGACAACCTTGTTCTATCCCGCCAGTGCACGGACAGGCGGTAATCAAAAGAGTCTGCTTGTTGATCGGGAATGGCTGCTTGAAACCAATCGGCCTTGGCTGGATGCAACCTTTAAATCGCTCCGGCAGACCGAAAAAGATGACGACTATATAAGGGCGCGCTACCACGCCATTCTCTCATTGATGAGTGAATTACGGCCGAATGCTTTAGAGCAGTTCAAGCGAGGTCAGGCGGTTGTTGAACGCACACGCGACCGCGGCCATCCAACACTCCACGAAATCATTGCAAGACGCTCAATCAAGCCCAATGGTCAGCTGGTCGGGCCGGAGCAGACATTTCTTGACAGATGCCGCAGGCTGTCGCGCCTCCTGATGGGCAAAGGAGGAGCGGAAGACTGGCAACGGATTGAGGCCGTTGATCAAGCTTTGACACCATGGCTGATCTCGACTTTGCACGGCGCGAGCGCCCCGGGGAGTTGGATCGCTTATAGCGCGCCATCCAAGCGCAAGCCGGACGTTCTTTTGATTGATTTACAGTATCCAGCCCGAGCGAGACTCGGAGAAACCTGGCGAGCAAATGTGGTCAATGCAGTTGCTAGATTGCGCCATGGCGACACAGATCTGCCCGTGATTGCCGTCACCGATGATCCATTCGTCGCGCAGTTTGCGCGCTACGAGCTTTCGCCCCAAGCCAAAAAGGGTCGTCGTACAAAACCTTTACCCGTTCGGTTCAATCACCAGACCGCCTTGGGACTAATCGAGGATGGGCCGGTCAATAATGATGCACTCGCGACAGTTGAGGCACCTGAGCTGGTTGTCGACGTGTTCGCGAGTGATCTGGCGAAATTTGCCGCTGACGCGCTCAAACTGAGAACCGACACAATTAAGATCGCAGATGGGAAGGTCGCACGAGCGATCAGCGTTTGTTTGTCTAAACTGCGCGCGATGGCGAACGCGCCGTATTCACAGTCCGAACTTGGCGCATTATTCACCGCGACCGGGGACACAGGCGCTGAGCGCCGAATTCTTGAAGCATACAATATCACTGGCGCTTTGGCTGATCTAAGATCGGCTGCGCCGCAGGCGGATCGATACGAAGCGGCGGTTGAAGCGCTTGCGGAGCGGGCTGGTGAACTTGCTCGTGGCTTGTCTCGAAGCGCGCGCGAAACCATCGGCAAAGACTTAATGAACCGGCTCCGTGCGCTTCCCAAACGCGCGACACGGACCTTGGTGATTGCCCAAAGCAGAGCTGCGGCCCGCGCATTGGAGACCTGGATCGAAAACGACCCTTCGCTGGAACCCGTTCTGGAGAAGTTGGGTCAGAAGTTCGACATTAGCGCACCGCAAAGAGCTGCCGCGGAAATAGCTGTCGCGGCGGCCTCGACGCGGCCATTTGGGCATCTCCTCCTTCTCTCGCCGCCCCCGCAGGTTTGCCTTGCTGTATTTGCCGGCGACCAGTGCCCGAAAAAAGTGGAACTTCTCTGTGATGCATCCAGCGGGAAGTTTCTGGCCGACTATGGCGCTGCGGTTCTCAAGCTTGCGCCAAAGACCGCGCCGCCTCATGCTCGCATATCCCATATGATCACGCGGGTTCGTTCCGCGCTTGACCGGAATGTCGCGTCACTTCCGCAATTTGATCTTGGCGACTCCGTTCGTGCGGCAGGTGTCGTAACCGACCTCACCGGACGCTCTTATTCTGGTGGTTCAGAGGTTCTGCGACTGATGAGCGTCGAGGGCGAAGACATTCGGGTGACACCAGAAACTCAGCTTGTTGCGCGCAAAAGAGCGTCGCTCGATACGTTCGAGTTTCTGCTTGGAAAATCTGTTACGGCTGGCCGGGAAGTCCTGGTCCCGCGCCCAGCTTTTATCGATGCGATTGCGTCAGCTAAATCGTTTCGGGCCGCTGCTGTACCGCTTTTGTCTGACTATCATGAACTTGTGCGCCAGCGCGCCGCGCAGCTACCCGGCGCAAGCTTGCGGCAAAAGGCAGAGCGCCTACACCCCGAATTTGGGCAAACGGCCAGCGATCAACCGACCGTCTCCAGCGTCGAGCGGTGGATCGATATTGACCGGCAGGGTGATATCCCTGTTGAGCTACGGATCCCGCAAGCGCCGCGAACATACACCCATTTTGCGGCCCTTATGAACGTGCTCAAGGTCGATAAAGCGCTTGGGGATGTTTATTGGCATTACGGCATTCTAGCGACCCGAAGCACGCGCATCCGCTCAGGGTTCCAGATGCGGCGGCTCTATACTGCTGCACTTGTCGATCCAGATGCATTGCGCCGGGACAATCCAGCAGCTGGCGAGCTGATCGAGTTCATACATGATCTGTCGTCTGAATATTTTACAGAAATCGCCGAGGTCGCGTTGGCCCAGGAGGATGTACAATGAAGCCGGTTGTCTTGAATGATGCCGCCCATGGGGATCTCGAAACGCTGAAAGAAGCTGTATGCGATAGTTTGATCAATCTGACTTTTGAACGGGTCAGTGGTTTTGGACCGACCGGTGCCATGGTTTTTGGCCGCAAACCAAGTCGACATTTTGTGTCTGGCTTTTTGGCGCCAGGTTTCGACCCGACCGGTCAGGATGATGAGACCAGTGATATCCGGATCAACACGCATGGACTCGACTTTACGGTATCGCGCTCAGAGGCAGACGAGATTGAAGTGTCCGCCTCGATTGCGGTTTATGTGCGGGCGCTACCTGAGTGGGATGAGATCCAGACTCCAGGCTATGGTCTGGTGCCTGTTTTTCAGCCCACACCTGAAATTCAACGTGAGCTGCGGGCCGCCGTGCGTGAACACATGGCAAAACGTGACAGCAATGGGCGCAGCCGCGGATCCTACGAAGACTACCTCGCGGACAAACAGGCCGCATATGCTGCTGCTTGTTCTCGGCTTGGCCTTCCGGCACCGAGCGCAAATCTCGAGGAACTTGCGCCTGAACGGGCCACAGAAGATGTTGAACAAGACGATATCAACGCAGACCCTGAGGATGAGGAGGACAGCAACAGCAGCAGCGATCAGTCCGACCGCATTTATGCGCGCGCTGTGCCAAACTTGTCCGACGCGCTCGCCGAGCGCCAACGCCCGCCGGAAGTCTGGATACGCGTGCCTGTTTCACTCGGGCCCTGGGCCATCAATTTGTCAGACGATCTCTCATTGCAAAGTGATGTTATCTCCAATGAGATTGAACAGCGAATAAAGACAAGCGTTCAGGCGTGGCTGGACACAGACGAAGGACGAAAGCGCGCTTATCGTGATGTGCGGATCGCACCTTCAAATTGCGTCGATCGTGAAAGCTGGGAAGCGTTCCTCGAAACTGCGAGACACCAAAGCGTGGATGCGCGTCAGCTCTTGCCGGATCCGTTTGACTTGCGCCTCCTGGTCAGCGCCAGTTTTGACCGTCGGCACGATAATCAAAGCCTCGTTCGAGTTTCTTTGGAGCATTGCGGCAAACGCGCGGCTGGCAGTCAGCAGGCGCTGATCGAACCCGCCTGTTTCCAAATTGAGTTAAAAGTCGCTTTGGCGTCGCAGGCCTTGATCATGATGCCGCTTGACCGGGTGAAGCCGAGTTACCGCTATCAGCGATATATGAGCCAGCCAGCGATCGGTGTGAATTGCGGCGTCTCTGCTGCGAGCCAGGGTGATAAATTATTTTTGCGCACAAGCTGGGCGCCGCGCTATGTGCTGCCTCGGCAAGTTCCGCGCTCAAATTCTGCCATTCCACGCGACTATGCCACACTTTCAGACCCTGGTTTCGATCCTGCGCAACTCGCCGGCTTGACTGAGGAATATGGCACTTGGATTGAATATGTTTCGGCAAATACCGATCCGACCGAAGGCGTGACATCGGCAAGCGATCAAGCAAACGAGTTGCGCAATTTTGAACGCGACATAGAGGCCTATCGCTCCGAGCAAAAAGATATCCAGCGAGGAATTGATATCCTGGTTGAGGCTCGGCAAGCGTTTTTGGATGATCGCGAATGCGAGAAGGCTGTGCCTTACAAGGCCTGGTTGATGACGAATGAGAGTTTTCGTGAGGCCGGCAAGGATGAAGAGGGCAACGTCAAATTTGAGAGCTGGCGGCTCTTCCAAATGGCCTTCATCCTGACCCAGCTACCTGCTTTTGCCTCAAGACTAAATTCATATGCTGACTGGTTTGACCCTGATCGTGACGAGGATACCGCATCATTGCTTTATTTCGCGACGGGTGGCGGCAAATCAGAGGCATTCTTTGGGGCTCTAACCTTCCTCTTGTTCATGGACAGGTTGCGCGGAAAGACGTTCGGCGTGAGCGCTCTGGTGCGTTATCCGCTTCGTCTGCTCACGGTACAACAAGCCCGGCGTCTCTTCAGACTGCTTGTTCATGCAGAATTGGTGAGGCGATCTCACAATGTGCCAGGTGCGCCTTTTCAATTGGGTTTTTGGGTTGGAAAAAGTAATACGCCGAATGGGTTGATGGATGAGAGATTGACGGCTGTTCCCTTTGATAATGCGTCGCCGCTAATTGCCGGAAGCGCTGAAGAGGCTGACTATAAATCTGTTCGCCGAGCGCTGAATAAGGTGCCCACTTGCCCGTTCTGCAGCGAACCGACGGAGCTGCGCCGAGTTCGCTCGGAGGGCGGAGATCAGCGCTATCGACTTGCGCTCTTGTGTTTGAACAAAACCTGTCAGTGGAATACTCAAACCGCCGACCAGGGCTTTGAACCGCTGCCCTTTCTTCTCGTGGATGAGGACATCTATGCCCGTGCGCCGGCTGTTGTCCTTGGGACGATCGATAAGCTCGCTTTGATTGGACAATATCACAGCACAATTTCGAGCGTGTTCGGAATGTTTGGCCTCGGGCGATGGGCGATAAACGGACAGGACAGGATATCAGCGCCGCGAGACATCAAGAGCCACAATCCTCCAACAGGCCGCCGCAGCCTTCAGCCATTGTATGAGGATGGCGACCAACTCTTCTTCGACCCTTTGCCTGCGCTGATTATTCAGGACGAGGCGCATCTTCTCGAAGAAAGTCTCGGAGCTTTTGCGGGGCTGTTCGAAACCACATTGGAACAAGTCTTCAAACACAATAGCGATCTGCTCGGGAATATGGTGGTACGGCGATCCAGCGCAGATGGAGCGCGCGGCCTGCCTCGGATGCCCAAAGTGATTGCCGCAACCGCGACAGTGTCGGACCCGGCCCGGCAAACCAAGATGCTCTATCAACGCGCGTGCCGCCAGTTTCCGTATCCAGGACCTGATCTTTATGCGTCCTTCTATTCACAGCCCAAAGCGCCAAAAGCGACAGATCGCCGTGCGCAGCTGGAGACGACGAAAGATATTGAGACGTTTGCGCCCTGGTCGCGGGTATACGTCTCATTCATGACCAATGGCGGGACCCACACGATTACCAGTGTGAATATCCTCGCAGCATTGCACGCGACGCTCACCGGGCTGCTCACAGACCTTTGGAACGAAGGTGATACGAGCACACAGGTTGCCGCTGTCGACCTCTTGATTAGGGGGCTGACGCAGGCCGACCCGGTTTCGTCGCAGCGGCGCCAGCTTTTAACGGAACAGCGAAACCAGGCGCGATTTGATCTAATCGCGAGCCTTGTTGATCTGCATCGGGTCGCACTGACTTATGTCACCAATAAAAAGGGCGGAGATGTCGTCCTTGACGCGCTCCAGGCCGTCTCACGCGAGACCCATCAGTATGATGCTTTGCCAGCCGATGAGCTGAAGCTCGACTTGATCTCTGGCGGTGTCGATATGGAAGGGATAGAGCGCGTCATGCGCGCGGCCGAGCGCAGCCGCACCGCGAGTGGAGACTTTGTTCCGCTGGGAGAGAGCCTGCGAAACATTGTTGCGACGTCTGCAATTTCTCACGGCGTCGATGTTGACCGGTTCAATGCGATGATTTTTGCCGGCATTCCAAGCAATATCGCAGAATACATTCAGGCATCCTCTCGGGTCGGGCGTACCCATGTTGGATTCAGCCTTCTTGTGCCGACCCCACAATCACGCCGCGACCGATATGTGGTCGAAACCCATACAGCCTTTCATCGTTTCCTGGAGCGGATGATTTCGCCGCCTGCGATAGATCGGTGGGCAGCGCATGCCGTCAAACGCGTTATGCCAAGCCTGTTCCAGGCTTGGCTCATGGGCGTTATTGAGCCGCGGCTTTTTGCGAACGCGCCGGACAAGACAAAGGCACCGCAATTCTGGCGCCTGGATCACATTCACGCCTATTTGGATCCTGTAGAACGTCGCAAGAAACTGCTTCCGAATTTCGTCGACTTCGTACTTGGCGCTATTGGCGTGGAAGGGCGGGGGCCGGCTCATATCGGACTACCAGCCAATACGGCTTACTACCGAACGCTGGTCACAAGGGAGGCGCACGCCATGTACGATATGTTTACAGGTGATGCAGCCGAACTCGGCGGAAAGCTCCATGAATTCTGGAACAGTACGACAGAAGTACGTCGCCCAATGATGTCCCTGCGTGATGTGGAAGATGCTGGGCTCATCACGCCTGCAGCGTCTCGTCCAGCGATGCGCAACGACCCCGATTATCAGCAAGACATCGAAGAGGCGATGAAGTTTCTGCGTCGGCAACGCGGTGACGGATCAGAATTAGACGACGAGTTTGGAGGCTAGATAAATGGTGAAACTCACGATGCAGCGATCGCAAAATCAGATCGCGACGACCTATGCCCCCGACAAGCACTTCACCTTTGAGGGGGGCGTCGGCGCATGCCGCTCTGTGCCGATTGCACGCCCGGATACAAGCATAACACGCGCTGAAAAAAATCAGATTCACGAAGGCGTTTTAGAATTTATTCAAAACTGGCTCCGCCGAGCAACTGTCCGCCTGGATCCGCCTGTTCAGAACCGGCAAGCGCTTGATGATCAGGTTTTTCTCGATCATGACGGCAAACCTGGCTTCGATGGCGCGAGGTTCGAATATTGCAAACCGGACAGGCTGGCCTATCGGCCCGATCCACTCCTCTTGGTGTGCGCAAACTGCTCACTTGTGCACGAAGTAAAGCTCAAAGAACTCGCGCACGCCGACGGAAAATTTAGGAATGTGGCGCCGTGCGAAGACGCCAGCGACGGTGTCCATGAGTGGAGACAACTTGATGTCGTATTTGCGCATTGGTCGGGGCGGGTTGATCCTCTCTCGCCATTTCGAAAAGACTCCGATGCGAATGGAGGCATCAATCAGCAATTTCCCGGCCGTTGCGCTGCTGGCCTGAAATGCGCGTTCAAGCTTCACAAAGGCCGGTCCGGAAAGTTCCGGGATTGGTATTTCCATTGTCATTGCGGCGAACAACGCGGATTGATCCAGAAGGACGAATACTCGCTAAAGTGGCTGCATGATCGCTATGTGCAGGATCGCTCAACGCTCAAAGAAATCAATATGCTGCCGGTCTCATACCGGGCCAACAGTCTGTACTATGTGCAATCGGAACAAATGATCTCCTACGAGTCGACCGAGCACATCGATTTAATGGCAGATGACAAAATTGAGGAGCTTACGACCAGGCTTCTAAAACTCTACGATTATCCCGCGCAGATTGCCGATGATGGGGCAATTATCGAGGCGTTGCAGGGCGTGAACCAGCCTGCCGCACTCGATCTCGCCGCGAAGATCGAAGAAGCCGGAAAAGCCTTGGCGACCGTTGAAGCGAGCGGTATCCAAGCGGCGATCGAGGCACTAAAAACGTCCCTTGCGGGTTATCGGCAGACTGCTTTCGATCAAGGCTGGATAAAAGGTGGACCGCAACCGCCTGCCGCGCTCTCACGCCAAATTCGACATCGGTCACAATATGCCCGAAAGTTCGACCCAATACGGCTCGGGGTTGAGCATGAGACCTTGCGCTCAGAGCAGCTTGATGTGCCCGTCTCCAAAGATGCCATTAGTCCAGTCGTGGACTTAACCAGTCCAGATGAAGATCTTCAGCCAAGCGGCGACAGCGCCGCGCGCCTCGCCGAACTCAAAAAGGTGATCCTCAGGAAGACAGAACTTGGATTTACCGAGCTTAAGCTTCTGCGGAATTTGAACATGCTTCAATATTCGTTCGGATATAGCCGTGTGTCAGCCACGCCGACGACAATGCAGAAACATATGCAAATGCCAGTGCGCCTCTGCGGTTTTCCGAAGATCGATGGAGGCAAGCGTCCCATCTATGTGCTTCGCCAAAGCAATGAAGCCCTTTACATCAAACTTGATGAAGCGCGCGTGCGGACCTGGCTGATCGACAATGGTCTTGGCGATGACCTCCAAATGGAAGACGGGCAAAAGCTCGGAGGGCGCCTCATTGAACTCTACAATGATTTTGGCCGGTTTGCTGAAACCTATTCTGAGACAACGGGACGGCGGGAACGGGATGTGCCCGTATTTGTGTTCGGTCTCCTTCATACGCTCTCGCATCAACTTATTCATGCCTGCTCAAAGTATAGCGGGCTTGATTTGGGCTCGTTCGGAGAACGCATTTTCCCGGCGGATCTCGCATTTGTCATCTACCGGAAAGGCATGACGCCCGATTTGGGTAATATCGCTGCGATGTGGCGCAACTATGGATTAGAAGTGCTCAGCGCGCTTGATCATCCGCGCGCGTTGCGCTGCGGATCAGGGTCTCTATGCGACCATCGCGGGGGCGCATGCCCGGCTTGCATCATGATACCTGAGGTGAGCTGTGTCGCCGGCAACAATATTCTTTCACGCGCTTTTCTCGGCGGAGGGCCGGCAATGGCCTGGGATACCAATTCTGAACGTATCAAGGGGTTCTTTGAGATCTGATGCCTGCAATGCGTATTGCGGATTTTAGTGCGATGTTGAGCTTGTTTCATTCGGTGTTAAGGCGAGTAGTTAAAACGGGCTCAATAGCAGCGTTGCTCTGAAAACGCTTTGCTGACCTCGGCAATACTGTCGCCGAGGTCAGTAGGACTTAACCGATTGGCATGCCTTACATGCCGCGATTGTGCTGCTGCAGTTCCTGAAAAGTGAGATACCCATCATCATCGGCGTCTGCTTCCAGAAACACGTGCTCGGTGAATGCGTCATGCTCGCTGAGGGTCACAACACCGTCGCCGTCGCTGTCCATCAGTTGGAAACGTGCTTTCTTGCGCAGGTCGGCCTGCTCACGCATTTTCGCCCGGCGCGCATGATGGCCGGCGCCATAGGGGCCTGGTCCGAGCTGCGTGCCTTGAAAATCCTCAAGCGTCAGACCGTCGCCATCGGCATCCATCAGCGCGAAATTCGCGCTGTGCCAGGCATCAAACTCTGCGCGGCTGAGTAAACTGTTACCGTCAAGATCGTGTTCTTGCATCCTGCTGCGTAGGCCAAGGTGTAGTCGAACGCCGTCGCGCTCTGTCATGTGTGCCGCTGGTTCTTTTTCCTGCTGAGGGTTTGGGGTTTCAGCTGCGGCCATGCTCGTCAGGAGTAACGAGGTGGTGAGCAAGGTTGAGATAAGACGTGTAGCTTTGTGTTTCATGACACACTCCATGAAGGCCTGACCGTGACACGGTCAGGCGTTTTGTTCCAAAGCCGGTTTGTTTGATAAAGCATGGCGACCCTGCCGGTTTGATTTCTATCAAAAAGACCGTTGGGACCGGTCAAACTGCGCGCCCTCATTGCAGCGCCTAGCCGACCAGTAAGGGCGTGATCGAAATCTCATTTGAGGCATGTTGGACCGCATTGGTCGATACGACACGTGTCGAGACAGACTTAAGGTCCTCATAGGCATTGCCGGCAAAGAGCGGATGGACGATCACGCAGACCGGTTTTGCAAAACCAGCGGTCTCAAAGTGGCGGGCCGCTTCCATCATGGTTCGCCCGGAAGAGGCAATGTCGTCGACAAGAACGGGTTGATGGCCGGTCCAGTTTTTAAGGCCAGGCGCTGTCACTTCTACATTGCGGTCGCCATGGCGGACTTTGGAGAGCACAAGATGCGGGGCGCTCGCCCGGTCGGCCACGTCGGACACCCATTGCTCGCTCTCCGCGTCCGGGCCAATGATGAGCGGCTTGTCGACATGGGCCTTGATCCAATCGGACAGTGCCGGGGCGGCGTGCACAACCTTTGTATTGATTGAAAAAACGTCATTGAGATCGTGGATCCGGTGCAAATGCGGATCGACAGTGACAACCCTGTCAAACGCACCTGAGAGCAATCTGGCAAAGTGTCCTGATGACACAGACTCGCCGTCTGAAAATCTCTTATCCTGACGCATATAGGCAAGGTAGGGCGCAATCAGCCCAACCGACGTGGCACCAAGCTCACGCGCTGTATAAGCGGCAAAAAGAAGTCCTGGCAATTGCGGGTCAGGCCGGGCGAGCGTGCAAACCAGTTCGACTGCTTTTCCAGAGACATCTGAGGTGAGGCGCACATAGGTCTCTTCGTCCGGGAATCTGCGGTGTTCAAGGGTGCCAAGTTCAGAACTTGTGATTTTGGCAAGCTCGAAAGCCATAGCTTCATTACCGGGAAGCGGAATGTAAATCGTCATGGGTCAACCCTCAATGGTGAAGAGGCCGGCATTGGCGTGAGCGTAGCTCATGGCGTAGTCGATCTCGCCAGACGCCTCTGCGTGGATGGTGAGAAGCGGCTCCCCGATCGTGATTTGTTCGCCCAGGCGCTTGTGAACGGTCAGACCAGCGGCCGGGCGTTCGGGAGCACCAGCAAGTTTTGCGAGCCTGGAGAGCTTTCGATTATCGATTGCTTTCAAGACCCCTGACCGAATTGCCGCGACGGGCGCAGTTTGCGCTGCGCGCGGTGGTTCGCGCAAACCGCCTTGAGCGGCGCATATGGCCTGAAACTTCGACCAGGCAGATCCATTGTCGAGCGCGTCCTGAGCCATGGCCACTCCGGTATCCGGTTTGGCACGGCCCGCAAGTTCAAGGGCGGCGCCAGCCAGCGTCAGCACCCGTTCGCGAAGATCTGGCGGCGCGCTTTTGCTTCTTTGCAAGACCCTGAGCACGTCCCAGGCTTCGAGCGCCGGTCCGATGCCGCGCCCGACGGGTTGAAGCCCGTCGCTGAACACGCAATGGGTCTTGAGGCCAAACCCACGTGCAACGATCGTCATGTGCTGGGCAAGGGCGCGGGCACCGGCAACACTACGCAGTTTAGCGGTTGGTCCGACGGGCAAGTCGAGCACCACATGGCTCGCGCCGGCGGCGATCTTCTTTGACAAGACTGACGCGATCAGCTGACCTTCGGCGTCGATGTCGAGGGCCCGTTCAATGCGGATGAGAATATCATCGGCCGGGCTGAGCTGGACCGCGCCGCCCCAGGCAAGGCATCCACCTTCCGTTTCAACAACCCGCCTGATGTCTGGCAGTGACAGATCGACCTGAGTGAGCGTCTCCATCGTATCTGCGGTTCCAGCGGGCGATGTGATGGCGCGCGAGGAGGTCTTTGGGATCGTCAAACCCAGGCTGGCCAAGATCGCAACAACAATCGGCGTCGTGCGATTTCCGGGTAGGCCGCCCACGCAGTGTTTGTCGATGACCATGTCGGTATTCCAGTCGAGTTGCTCTCCAACGTTCACCATGGCGCCGGTCAGCGAGGTGATTTCGTCTATGTCGAGGCTCAGCGTGGAACAGGCTGAGATAAAGGCGGCCAGATGAATATCAGAATACAGTCCGGCGGCGATATCAGTCACGATCCGGTCAAATCCATCGCTTGCCAGCCGTTTGCCGGTCATCCGTTGACGCACATCAGAGAGAGATGGAAGTGTCGGAGCATGGCTGACTTTAAGATCTGCGCCGGGCTCGGCGCCAAGCCGGCTCCAAGCCGCTTCAGAAAGACCAGCCTCGCTAAGGGCCAGCCAGTCATCGTCGATCTGGTGCAGGGTCGCGACCAAGTCCCGCCCGTCGCAACTGATCAGCACACGCGCGCGCGACGTCAGTCCCTCTGAACGGCAGACCGGGCAGTCGGTCCGCATTAGAACGATCGCTTCGTCCTGAGCATGCCATTTCAGGCGTCGCGCGGACAGGGTCGTGGCGGCGTGGGGTTGATTATCATGCGTCATTCGTCGCCGCCTCCAAGCTCATAGGCCTTCTCGATGGCAACAACATCAGTGCGCCAGCCGAGCTCATCCTGCATTCGCGTGCTTAGCGCCTCTGATGCATCGGGTTCGCCGTGAACAATAAATGCTTTTGCCGGACGCTTTTCAAAGCCGCCAAGCCAGGAGATCAGCTCGTCGGCATCCGCATGGGCTGACAAAGCTGGCAGGCTGGCGATCTCGGCGCCGATATGAACGTCGTGGCCGAACATTTTGACCTTGCTTGCGCCCTTGAGAATCTTGTCTCCGCGCGTGCCACCGGCCTGATATCCAGCAAACAGGATCGTGTTTTTCCGGTCTCCACCAAATGCCTGAATATGGTGCAAAACGCGGCCGCCTGTGATCATACCGCTCGCTGCGATCACAACCTTTGGCATCAGATCATTGGTAATGGCTTTTGAAGCGTCGACGTCACGCGCATAAGTCGCAATCGCGCAAGTCTCTTCACAAACCTGCCGCGCAAATCTGTGATCATCGAGGTGTGCGCAGAGAAGTTCAGTTGCGTTTATCGCCATTGGGCTGTCGAGATAGATCGCGACATTCTCGAGCCGGCCCGCTTTCTTGAGCATCCAGATATGGTAGAGAATGAGTTGAGCGCGCCCGACCGCAAAGGCTGGAATGACCACTGTCCCGCCGCGTCTGGCGGTGCGTGCAATCACGTCACCCAGCTGTTCCATGGGATCGAGCTTCGGATGAGTGCGATCTCCATAGGTCGACTCTATGACGACGTAATCGGCATTTTGCACCGGCTCAGGGTCAAACATGAAAGGGTCGTCATAGCGGCCAAGGTCACCAGAAAAGATAATGGTTTTGCCGCCCCAACGAACTTCAACGGTCGATGCCCCAAGAATATGCCCAGCGCGGCGTAAATAGATATCGGCCCCAATCGCGAGATGAACGTCCTGGTGAAAGTCGATTGGGGTGAGCTGCTCAATCGCCGCTTCGGCATCGGCGATCGTATAAAGTGGTTGAGCAGGTTTGTGGCGCGTGTAGCGAAGGCGGTTGGCCCGCTCGGCGTCTCGCTCTGAAATATACGCGCTGTCGCGCAGCAGGATTTCGCAAAGATCTTTGGTCGCGCTCGAGCAATAAACGGGACCGCGATAACCTTCTCTGACCAGTTTTGGTAGATAACCACTATGATCAATGTGGGCGTGCGTGAGGACAATGGCATCGATGGATTTTGGATCAATCGGGAAGGGCGCCCAGTTGCGCTGGCGCAACGCCTTATATCCCTGGAACAGACCACAATCGATCAGTATACGCTGACCTTCATATTCAAGAAGATGGCGTGAGCCGGTTACGGTTCCAGCGCCGCCAAGACTGGTCAGGGTGAGGGTCATGATGCGTGCTCCCGGCGCAGAACAGGTTTTGAGCGCTCGAGAGCGGATGGGTCGCCTTGCCCGTCAATGGCGCACCGTTCCTCCTCCGATAGAAGATCGAGAGGTTTATTCGGAAGCAGCGCCATGGCGGCATCGACAGTATGAGCCCAGGTGCAGCGATTGGCGAACAGCATGCCTGCGACATCAAATGTTCCGCCGCGAGAAATGTAGCCGAGCGCGCGCAATTGTTCCGGCCCGCCATCCAGTCGTCTCAGCACACCCGTCATCGGTTCGGGCCGCGTATGCGTCAGCAGCACTCTTGCCAGCCCGCGCGGGAAAAGGGCTTCAAGCCTGTCTTCGCTCGCTGTGAATGCCTGCTCCATTGCGTCGCGTCCCATGCGGAACCTGCCCGGTTCAAGGATCAAGGTGACACAGCATGGCACGCCGCGTTCAGTGAGTCGCTGGAATGCGGCGAGGGCTTCGTGAGCCTGATAAGCGCCGATCGCGACCAATTGAATGTCGGCTGCCATGATATCACCGGCGATGTGGAGCGCTCCATTTTCCAGCGCGTGTTCGGCTTCCTCTTCGGATAGAAGGTTTGGGACATCTCGTTTCGGTGTCACGAGGCAGGCGATTTCGCCGCGCCCACGATAGATGTTGCGCAGCGCTTCAGCAGCGCTTGGCGCGTCGACCGGGAAGATCACCCGAGCGGTCTCCGACATTTCTCCGAGCAGCGCTTCGGGCAGTGTCGGGTCCTGGTGGGATTGTTCATTCTTGGCATTTTCCCAAGTATGCGAAGTTGCAATAAGCGGGACGCTGATCCAGCCCGGAATTTGACCGAGTTCTTTCTGTCGACGCGCGAAGATAATCTCCTGGCGCAGCGCGCCGAGCATCTTCATGGCGAAGGCCTCGTAGCTCACTGCGAGATTCAGCCCGCCCTTATTGCCAAGGGCTGCAGCTATCACAGCCTCTTCATTCAGCGCCGTGATGAGGCGACCATTTTTGGATTCAGGCGTGCCGGGCTCAGGCGCATTGACCCGATGCTTGAGCATCTCGAGCGTCAGCGGCATGTGGTTGCTGCGAAGCTCGTCAGGGTTTGCAACGCGGACCCGCAAATGCGGATTGGCGCGCACAATTTCGGTGAAACACTGATCGATCGCGTCCATTGCGCAATTTGGGCGGGGGGTGCCGAGCGAACGCGCGTCTGACCTAGGCAATACGGGATCAGAAACCTTGCGAACGGCGAGGGCGTTCTGACTTTCCAACATGCGGTTTTGTATTTTGTGGACGCTTAGGGTCCGGACCGCATCATCAAGCATGTCAGGCGGTGTGTAGAGCGCTTGTACGCCTTCATTGAAGAGCACGCGTGCGCCCTTATTGGTGCGCGGATTTCCTTCCAGTGGGAGATTGTGCGCGCTATTTCCCCCAGCCCCTGGAAACCCAAAACCCTTGATGCAGGGCGCAATCAGATAAGGCAGCCGCGCGGGGTAGGGGCCGTCCGTATCGCTCAGTTTTGAAAGCCGGGCCTCCGCTTCCAATATGCCCCATGCATAAGAGAGGGGATCATGGCCATCGACAATGATTGGGTCGAACCCGCTTAAGGTCAAATGCTTGACTAACCAATCAAGTCCGCCTTCCTGACTGATTTCGGTACGCTGTTCGATCCGCCGGCCATTCAGCACCATCGCAGGCACGGCGAAACCACTATCGCTGGCGCGCCACCAGCGCGGCGCCCAGTCGGATCCGCGCTGCTCTTCGAAAGCGCCGTCGCTCAGAAAGGCGACAAGGCGCTCGCCCAGCAATGGCATGTGGATATATTGCAGGCTGGTGAATCCAAGATACCCGCCTTCCGACAACCCGCCAGCTGTATTCGGGTTGACGTGGCTGCCGAGCGGCACGCCGGGGCGGCCATCGGGGGTGATCGCATAGCCGTAAAAGTCACTGACGAGCCGGGAAAGGCCTGCTTCACTGCGATCATAGCGCCCTTGCTGCGCGGCTGAGACATCGCCTGTGAGTGCGTTGATGGCTTCAATTGCAGCGACGCAATGACCCTGCCCAAGGGTCCAAGCACGGGTATGGCCACTCAACGCATTGGCGGCGAGATAGCCTGCAAATGCGATCGCCATGTTAAACGATCCGCCCATATGGCCTTCTGGCGAGGGTTTGAAATCCCCCGCCTTCAGGGGTGCGCCAGACAGGTCGACGCGACGTGCATATGACATGTGCGCGATGAGCCACATTGCCGCATTCGCGAGTCTGTCCGTCGCCGAGAACACGTCTGCGGCCTCGGTTTGTGTGAGCGCCAAAAGCCCGCGGTCGGCGTTCTGCAAGATACTCTGAAGTCGCTGCTGCGTCTCGGTATCATGGACGATCACGCCATATCCGCTGGTCCATTGTTCTGTCATGATCGTCGATATCCCCCTGCCAGTTCGCGCATCAAAAATCAGGTGAGCAGTCTTGATACGGCGCGTGGCGGGCAAACCCTCACGATCAGATTTGCGTGGATTCAGGCTGGCTTTCGCGGTCCAGAAACGCAGCCTATAAGCAGGAGAAAGGCGATGAGTGTGATGGTTCAGTCTCGCCCAGAAAGGGGTTTTGATGCGGTGCGATAAAACCTGCGAACTGCCTGGCGCAAGTGATTTGATTTCCCTCAACAAGTCCTGCTTTTGCATGACGCTCGGCAGGGCCGATCTTGATGAAGCCATTTTGGATCATGCCGGCAATGATGAGCTCTCGGCGCTTCTGGCTGCGCGGCCCAATCTATTTGCGGCCACGGCCGTTTTTGTCTCACCATCGGACCTGCGGGCGATGCAGGCGCAAGTGTCTGCAATTGAAGCGGTGGCATCCCTGACGTCTTATCAAGAGGTCGCCCTGGCACGCTCAAATGATAATATTTTCAGCGCTCAGACCGGCGCACGCGGTCTGTTCATGGGATACGATTTTCACATCTCTGAAGACGGACCCAAACTCATTGAGATAAATACAAATGCCGGCGGAGCCTTCCTGGTCAGCGAGCTCCAGCGCGCTGCGGCGAAACATGCTGAGGCTTGCGGAGATGCGCGTCTCGCGGATTCGGACGCAATCGATGCAGTCCTTGTTGAAAGCTTCATCTCTGAGTGGCAGGCGACGGGACGGGAGGGCCGTCCGGGCAGGTTGGCTATTCTCGATCAGGACGCATCTGGGCAGTATCTCTATCCGGACATGGTGCTCGCGAGAGACTTGTTGGCCCGCAACGGCATCGAAACCCTCATCCTTGACCCCGAGGCGCTCACCTATGAGAACGGCGATCTTGCGCACGGTGGAAGAGCTATCGACATGGTCTATAATCGGCTAACGGATTTTGATCTGTCCGAGCCAGGTCATGCACATCTGCGCGCCGCGCTCCTCGACGAGGCGGTGGTTATCAGTCCGGCGCCGCGCCACCACGCGCTCTATGCCAACAAACGAAACCTGATTTGGCTTAGCGATCCAGATTCGCTTAAATCGTTTGGCGCGGATGACGCAGACCGACAGGTGCTTGCGGCGATCCCCGATACGCGGCGCGTTACCGAAGACGTCGCTGATGAGCTTTGGGCGACGCGGCGAGGATACTTCTTTAAACCCGCCGCGGGTTTTGGCAGCCGTGCTGCTTATCGTGGTGACAAGCTGACGAAACGCGTCTGGTCGGCAATCCTGGAAGGGGATTATATTGCTCAAGCCCTGGTCCCGCCGACGGTGCGCGCTGTAACTGTCGACCAAGAGCCGGTAACACTGAAGTATGACGTTCGGCTTTACACTTATGCCGGGAAAACACTGCTGTTGGCTGCCCGCGTTTATCAGGGACAGACGACCAACTTCCGCACCAGCGGCGGCGGGTTTGCGCCGGTGTATCAGTTCTGATGATCTGGCATGCTTCGTTTTCGGATAATGGTGCGAAGTCACACCAAACGCTCTAACTAGGGCGCTCATCGCTGCCTCTCGATTTAGCGCCAATCTGAGTTCAATTAGCCAAATCGTCCGCAACTCGGACGAGTTGAAGAAAATCAAAAAATCAACTCTTAAGAGATCTGTGCTAGTTTTTTGAAATGGCTAAGCGATCAAAACAAGGCTCATTGGCCGCGCCTGAAAAGCGTGTCGCTAAGGCGTTGCTTCAACGCGGATGGCGAAACCAGGACATCCAAGACCTGATCAATCAGGGCCGTACAGCCACTATAAACAGTGCGCGGATCACTGAGGTAAAAAAGAACGAGGGCCAAAAATGCGCCAGCGAAAAAGAAACCAATCTCTACATCGCAAAGAAGGCAGCGATAGATCCTAAAACCGGATTGAATCTATACGATGACGAACGATTGGTTCGCGCGCGCGAGGCTATGATACTTGCTGTGCAGACGTTCAACAGTCCTGGCGTAAATTTCAAAACTGAAGTGTTTTCAGTTCTCGCGAATATTGCGTGGACGTACCTGTTACATCAGCATTATGAGCGCACCAAAGTCTCCATCTACAACTCTGACGGTCAATCACTTTCATTGACCGCGATGCTAGAGCGTCCTGATTGCCCGGTCTCGGAAGGGACAAAGAACAACCTGCGCGCACTGAAACTCATTCGAGACAAAGTCGAGCATCATTTGCTGGGTGGGGTAGATCCAGATTGGCATGCTCTCTATCAAGCCTGTTGTTTGAACTTTGATCGAACCATCTGCGAGCTCTTTGGGGACAGGCTCTCACTATCAAGTGAGCTTTCACTTGCTCTTCAATTTGCTCGAATGGAGATTGGCCAACTCGGTTCTGTACAGTCCCATCAATTGCCCAAGAAGATCAAAGCTGTTGACGCGCAGCTGGCAGAGGGAATGACCGACGAGCAAATCGCAGATCTTCACTACCAGTTTGGCGTAGTTTATACGCTTACGTCTACCTCGAAGAGCAAAGCCCACATTCGGTTCGTATTACCTGACACCCCCGAGGCTGAAGCCATCGAAAACATTTTGGTGAAGTACAAAGACGCCGGCAAGTCCCACCCGTTTCGGGCATCGGATGTCACAAAGCTCGTGGACGAACGCACAGAAGAGAAATTCACTTCACACAATCACACTCAGGCATGGCGTTTTCACAAAGTGCGGCCGCGTAATTTCAAACCTGAGTCTAAGCAAGTGAACGGCAAATTTTGTACCTACCATTCGCTCCATAAAGACTATTCATACTCGCAAGACTGGGTGGATCTTTTGGCTAGCGAGTGGACCGATCCAAAAAAGAGAAACAAGATCAAAGCGGTGAAGCTTAATAAGTCCTAATTGACGCGGATATTCACTTCTTGGCCATCTGTTGATGGCCCAGGCGAATTCTTTAAACCAATCACGTCCAGTCAGTTTCTGAAGGCGCTCGTCGGGGTGGACCCGATTGTAGGGACTGGGTTCGCTCTGAAAAAATGCTCATTCAGCATCGTTTGAGTAGTAGAAGACAGTATCGCCATCGTCCAAAGAAACGGGTCGAAGATCGAAGTGTGCCGCGGAAATTAGGTGCTTCATCATCGGTGGGCTTTGCCGTCTCTGGAATTGCGCCAGAGCCTTACAGTCGATGAGCCGACCCGTGTATAGGCAGAGTAAGTGGTCGGACACAGCGCACCATCAATCTTTCATGGTCATCTTCCGAATTCGAGCCAGACTATATGTCTCCATTGCCGCCGCTAGGAGTGATCAAGGCCCGCATCCTTCGATGCGGGCCTTAGCTTCCGTCTGCTGATTGATTGCCGGTCCGGAGTCGCCAATAGAAACGCTGCCTCCTAAGAATTGCTAGAACATGGTTCGCAAGCCGACTTTAAAAACGGTGTCATCCGCGCTGCCGGTTTCCAATCGTTGAAAGTCAGCGGTGTCGCCATAGGCTTCTTCATAGGCAAGCTCAACATAAGGTGCGAATTCACGGGTGAATTCATAGCGCAATTGAGCGCTATATTCCGCCGTCGCTAATCCCGAACCAATCTGCCGGGACGGATCGTCTTCGGCATAGAAATCTAGCGCAATGCCGGGTTCGAGGATCAGGCGTTGCGTGAATAAAAGTTCGCCCGTGGCTTCAAATCGGGCGCTGACATCGCCACTCGAAGAGACAAAGGCGGCGGCATCAACTTCGAAGAAGTAGGGCGCAAGTCCTTGCAGTCCTATAACGCCATAGGTCTCGCCTTTAGGCTCAAGATCGTAGCGCACACCAATCTGGGCATCCCAGAATTTTGAAATGTAGCGTGAATACAGCGCTTGGACCTCGGCGCCCTCGAAGTCGCCATCGGCGAACTCACCTTCGGTCTTCCACCAAAAGCGATTATAATCGCCGCCGACCCAGCCTTGGGCATCAAAGGCACCGACGGTTGTATCATCAATCTCGGCAATATCGGCTTCGATCAGCGTGTAATTGTAGACCGGGTCACCTTCGGCTGCGAGGGCAGGCAGGGCGGTCGCCATAGCGAGCGCACCCGCTATCAGGATTTTGGGTTTCATCTGTTTTGTCCTTATGGGTGTTTGTTATTGAACGCCGCCAATGACATTGACTTGCCGGAACATGCCGGTCGCGGCGTGCTGGAGAATGTGGCAGTGGAAGGCCCAGGATCCGGTGGCATCGACGGTTACATCGGCGGAGATGGTTTCACCTGGCCGGATCGTGATCGTGTGCTTGCGGGGGGCCATGTCGCCCTCGCCATTCACCAGATCCATCCACAATCCATGCAGGTGCATCGGGTGCTCCATCATGGTTTCGTTCTTGAATGTGATACGAACGCGTTCGCCGTAGTTAAATTCAAGCGGGCCGGCGTCACCGAACTTCACGTCATTAATCGACCAGAAATATCGTTCCATATTGCCGGTGAGACGTAGCTCGACCTCGCGGTCTGGCGCGCGCCGATCCGTATATGGGGTAAGTGCGCGAAGATCGTCATAGGAGAGAACTTTCTCTCCATGCTCCATCGCAGGCATTTCGCCGTGTCCGCGATGGGCGTCTCCACTCATGTCCATGGTCATCTCATCCATGCCGGCAGCTTCACCATCAGCCATCGCGCCGTGGCTGGCATGGCCTTCGCCCATCGCTGCCATTGTCAGCTCTGGCCGGGGCCCAAGTTCCGGGATCGCTGCTTCGGCGCCGGGTGTCTCGCTGAGGGTGCCGCGGGCATATCCTGAGCGGTCCTTTGCAGCGGCGAAGATCGTATATGACTGTCCCGCCTCAGGCTCGACGATAACGTCGAAGGTTTCAGCGATAGCGATCGGGAACTCATCAACAGAGACTGGCTCGATGTTCTGACCATCGGCCTGGACCACTGTCATTTTGAGACCAGGAATCTTGAGGTCGAAATAGGTCATCGCGGCAGCATTGATGAACCGGAGACGGACTTTTTCGCCCGGTTCAAAAAGACCGTTCCAATTGTCTTCAGGTGTTTCGCCGTTCACCAGAAATGAGTAGCCGGTGATGTCGACAATGTCGGTTGGATCCATGCGCATCCGGCCCCACGCCAGTCGCTCCTGGATGACGTCGGTCTTTTCGCCGCCATCAGCATTTGTCCAATCACGCCAGAGGTCGAAAACGGTTCGGCGATTGTAATTGTAATAGTTCGAGCGCTTCTTGAGATTGGCGAGCGCTTTGTAGGGACTGTCGTTCAGCCAGTCGGCGAGAATGATCACATGCTCGCGATCATACTCGAAGGGGTCCGGCTCAGCCGGTTCGATTATGATGGGCGCGAAGACGCCCTCCTGTTCCTGCAGCGCAGAGTGTCCATGGTACCAGTAGGTGCCTGACTGGTTGGCGGTGAAGTTGTAAGTGTAGGTCTCGCCCGGCGCGATGCCGTCAAAACTTATCCCCGGAACGCCATCCATACCAGCGTCCAGGATAATCCCATGCCAGTGAAGCGAGGTATCTACATCGAGTGTATTGGTGACATTGATGGTGACGTCTTCGCCTTCACGCAGTCGCAGTAGAGGGCCAGGGCTCGTCCCGTTGATGCTGACGCCGGTCAGCGTCTTGCCATCGACCGTCCGTTCAAACTGGTCGATCTCCAGATTATAAACGTCTGCGAGTGCGGCGGGCGCGATCAAGCTGCTTGTCGCGATGAGCAGTCCGGCGAGTTTGGAACGCATGATGTTCTCCTTATTGCGTTGGACGCCGCTGGAATATTGGGGGAGGAATGGGCGTCGTTGTCGGATGGTTACGCGGCCAGACCGGGCACCCCTTATGCCCCCTTGGGGTATGAGGTGCGACACTTTAGCGACCCGTCACCGACGCATCGCGCTTTTCAGCCAGGCAAAGATCAGACTGGGGATGATCAGCCACTGCAAGAGCGGCGACAGCCCGGTGTTGAGCGGTCCGATCGTCGGCATTGCTTCGCGGTAGGCCCAGCTTTCGCGGATCGAAATATTCAGCCATTCGCTGAACACTGTATAGGTCAGTCCGATCAGGAGGCTTAAACCTGCGACTCGCCAATAGTTTTTGTCTGGCCATCCACGGCGCCCCGCGATGAGCCAGGCGAGCGATAGCGAAGACCCGGCGATTAGGACATCGCCAAATGTGCAGTGAGCAATCGCGAATGCGATCTCGGCGCGTGTCCCATCAATCCAGATCGTGTAAAGCGGCGCGTGGGCGATTTCCCAGATCAAGTTTGCGACCGCGATAATCAGAATGTAGGCGAAAAAGAACTGTAACAACCGCCAGTTTGGAGCTGTGGTTGGTTTCGGGATGTCCAGTTCTTGCGTCATTGGCGTCTCTTGCGAAAATGCGACCAGATGCCAGTTTCTACGTGTCGACAGGTATTATCCCTCACATGCAGATCGGCGTTGTCGGGCGTGCGATCGGTCCATATTGACTTTAATCGATGTTTTTTGAGGGAGCGCGATAGGCGCTGCGTATACGTCAATACGTAATCTTCCCTATGTTTGCTTCTCGAAAGGAGAGCGCCATGAAAAATGACCTAGATGTGCTCATTAATGATTTAAAGATTGAACCGCTTGATCGCGACCTTCACAATCTCGAAGCCGAGGTTTGGGAGCGGATTGACGCGCGCAACCCAGCCGGACACCCAGCTTCGCCCGCAGCGATTGCCACAGACAGACGCCTTTTTGCGACACCGGCAGTAAGTCGAACCGCGGCGGTTGCGCTTGCCGTTGCAATCGGCCTTTTGGTCGGATTGTTCGGGGCGCCCAGCCAGTCATCGCCGAGCGATTTTTCGGTCTTCTCTGTTGACGCCCCATATGCCCCTTCCGGGCTTCTGAGGTAAGAGGAGTAATGAAACTAGAACACTGGATCATTGTCGTTTTCCTAGCCCTGTGCGCGGGCATGACCGGCGTGTTTGTCGCTGGAAACTGGTCTGTAACGCATCCGGTCGAAACAGCTTCTGGTTTGCATGAGCTGGTCCATCACGACTTGGATCTCTCAGCGGATCAGGAAGCAGAACTCGAGCTAATCGAACACCGTTTCGCGGCCAGAAAGGCTGAGCTGGAACAAAAGCTTCGCGCGGCCAACTTGGCACTTGCTGGCGCTATGGAGGCCGACAAATCCTATTCGCCCGCTGTTCAGGCGGCGATCGATGATTTCCACACAGCCATGGGGGAGCTGCAAAAAGTCACTATCGAGCATGTGTTTGAGATGCGCGAGATCCTTACCGAGGAACAAGCGATCGTCTTTGACGCAGAAGTCGTTCGAGCACTGACGGAGCTTTAGACATATACACGTGCACAACACAGAGCGAACAGATGCAGAGCTTGCTGTAGCCGCAGCGGGGGGCGAGGAACGCGCTTTCACCGAGCTTATGCGCCGTTACAAGGAACCGCTCTACCGCTACGTTCAACGCTCGATGCGTGGCAATGAAGACGCCTATGATGTGCTGCAGGAAGCCTTTACCGCAGCCTGGCGTTCGATTGACCGTTATGACCCGTCGCGGAAGTTCTCGACCTGGATCTACCACATTGCGCTCAACAAAGTTCGTGATCATGGCCGCAAACGCGCCGTGAGAAGCTTTTTCTTTCAAGCAGCGCCTCTGGAGAGCCCGGATCGACCCGATATCGCCGACCACTCGCAAAATGTTCAAGATGATTATGAACACCGCGATGAGCTCAATCGGGTCTCGAAACTCATTGACGCATTACCAGAAAAATTGAGGCAGGCCTTTACCCTGCAGGTCCTTCAAGACATGCCCCAAAGTGAGGTGGCCGAAATCCTTGGCGTCTCCATCAAGGCTGTGGAAACACGGGTCTATCGCGCCCGGAAAGTCTTGCAGGAACAGGTCGAAAAGCTCGATTAGGCTTCTTTTTTTGCATTCACTAGCGGCGACGTTTCCGACCTCGGCCGCGATGCGAGATAGACCCCGATGGCGGCGAGCGCGCCGCCGCCAATGACATTTATCGTCAGCGGCTCTGAGAAGAATAGCGCGCCGACAGAAACGCCAATGATCGGAACGAGAAAACTAAATGCAGCCGCCTTGGAGACATCCAGCGACTGCAGCGTCACCTGCCATAACCAATAGGCCAGCGCCGTCCCGGGCAGGGCGAGGCCAAGAAGTGAAATTATGAATTGCGGCGACCAGTCTATAGCTGTTGGGGATTCGGTCGTGAAAGCTAAAATTGAGATCGGGATCGCTCCAATCAAAAGCTGCAATCCCATCGCCATCGCCGCATCGACGCGTGTCGATAATGACTTGATGGCGATATTGCCGACTGCGACGCCGCTGGTCGCCATAATCACCAGGACCAGACCAAAAGCTGTTGATCCCCCGCCCGAGGCCAGGACGCGCGGTATCGCGATGAGCGCCACGCCGCTGACGCCGAGGCAAAGCCCAAACCAGCCAATCGGTCCAAGACGTTCGCGCAGAAACACGACAGCGAGCACGGCGGCGATCAACGGCTGGAGACTTTCTATCACGGTCGCAAGACCAGGTGATACAAACTCCGCGGCGTGAAACATCCCGAAGTAGCCAATGCCGGTCATTCCAAGACCAGCAAGCGTGATCCAGCCCCAAACGCTCCACCCGCGAGGCCACGCGGCTCGGCGCAGAGCGGCGACGCCTATTAAAATACTACCAGCCAGAATGGCGCGTAGCGCTGCAAAGGTCAGGTGAGGCGCATAGTCGAGCCCCAGCGTGATGAGCGGATAGCAGGAGGCCCATAAGACCATGACGAGCGCTGCGAGAATGCGGGGGCTGACAATCAAACCAGGGCTCCGGTGAAACACTTGAAAGAGTGGAGCCGATTATGAGGGCGCCGCCTGTGTGCTGCGTAATACGTTGCAAGTGCCCAATACCCTTGGGCTCGCACAATTATATAAAGGATGCCCCTCATGAAACCAATCTTGATCACCGCCGCCGCTATTTTTGCCTTATCGCCCATGGCCTTGGCTCAAGACGGCCACAAGACGCACGATCACAGCGAAACACCTGCCGTTGAGGCGGAGGCAGACGCCGCCGAGGCCAAAACCTGTATGGCGGGTCATGAAGGCATGGAGGACTGTATGGCCAACATGGAAGATAAGATGGCTGACGGCCATATGATGGACCATAGCGGCGATCACATGATGGATGGCGACAAACCCATGATGGGCGAGGGCGGCATGGCGATGGACAAAATGACGGAACATGGCGCGGATGGCCATAAAATGCATGACGCATCAGGCGAGCATCCAATGTCTGCGGAAGATTGTCAGGCCAAGCATGAAGCTATGGGTCATGATCCAGCTGAGCATTGCCCAATGATGACGGGCGATACGGAGGAGGCTGCCACAGAATAAGGCGTTTTCGGGCGTTGTTGTTCAGCGCCGCCGCCTTGGTCCCGGGCCTTCGCAGTGCGTCCCCCCCCTTTACATTGCGAAGGCCCGAACCAGAAATTGTCCGCTGCGGCGAACTATGAACCAGAACGTGATCATGCCCTCCCCCCCCTTCTCGTGCGATCTCGTTCTGAACTTGCTGCGTCCCATATGCTCTCCAAAGCCATCATGGGGCGCGGCAAGATTTTCAATGAAGGACGGGAGGCTACCGAAAGTCCTGTAATGGAAAAGGTATGCCCAGCGTCTGTTCCAGTGATGAAGGCTTCAGGGAGTATTTTTCATGTCAGACACCGTTCCCGCAGATCCAGAGCGACGTGATTTTATCTTTATTGCAACAACTGCTGCGGCTGCGGCTGGAGCAGGCTTGGCGGTCTGGCCGCTTGTCGATCAGATGAACGCCGCCAGCGACACGCGCGCATCGAGTTCGCTAGATGTCGACGTTTCGAAAATACCGGTTGCCGGACCCGGAAACAGATGACGCCCGTCTTAGGCCCCGCCCTGATGGCACGCTCAACCCCGCTATATTGATTACATCGGGCGTCTGTACGCATCTTGGCTGTGTGCCGGTTGGTCCAAATCAGGGAGCGGTCGGAGACTATGGCGGCTGGTACTGTCCCTGTCATGGATCGCATTATGATATTTCCGGGCGGATCAGAAAAGGACCGGCGCCGCTGAATCTGCCTGTCCCAGACTATGTCTACCTGACCGATGATCTAGTGACGATTTCGATTTGAGAAACCGATTTGGAGCGCTTGTTACCAAGAGCGACAGACAATGAAACAGCAATTTGAAAACGCCCACCTGATCGTCTTTCTTGTACTTTGCCTGTTTGCCCTTACGGGCTTGAGTCTGTTAGGAGTGGCGCGTAGCGGCGGCGCTGCCAACCAATTTCAAGGCGAGCTGCAGCGCGCTGATTTGGTGGCAGGACCTGCCGATGGCGCTGTACTTCATCCCGGCAAATCTTACGTGTTCATCGTGAAGTTCAATGCGGATGAAGGGGTAGCTGAAATTCTTAAGCTGTATCGCCCCCAGCGCGAGCGCGCTGTTCAGGCATTCGGCGTTTGGGCGCAAGATAAACCAGCGTTCAGCGGACTGATGCTGAACCGGGTCGCATATTCTGGTGAGGCGCTGCTGATTTACGACCCTCGTATGGATGATAGAATACCGCACCCAACGCTTGATGAGATAACACAGCAGCTCAATGCGTCGCCATTCGTGAGATACGCAGACCTTGATTCCATCGTGCAGGCCCAGTTGGGAGCGTGCTATAAGAATTGCGCTCAAGCTTTAGGTGATTGATTGTGGTCGCCATGCTCGCACCAAATGCAGTTACAATCTTCGTGGGTGCAACTCGGGTCTGTGAGCGGTGCTCGAAAACGGCGCCGCGCCAGAGGAAATAGAAGACGTTTTAGAACTGACGGGCGGTATGCCCGCCTGAGGGCCTCGCCGGTGTCGGTGCGGGCAAGATGTCCAACCATGAAATCAATTCCGCGACGCCCAGCCATATTGAACAAGAAGCGATTGACCACGCCAGTTCTAAGCGTTGGCTGGAGCGTTTTCCGCCAAGCCTGACGATAGCTGGCTTCTTCAATTATGCTTTCAGCGGCCAACCGACCCGAGCGCATAGCATAGCGCAATCCGAAGCCGGCCAGCGCATCCTGGAAGCCGGCATGCTCACCGATCACGGGATAACCGCCTTGCAGCGCTGTTCGCGGTAAGCGGGTATTACCGAAGCCGCCAAATGGCTGAGGGTTTTGCATGCGCAGTCCGGCATGACGCTCGAAAAACGCTACTGCCTCGGAAAGGTGTAATGCCTGGTCGCGAAAGCCGGTAAACATGCAGCTTGCCACAGTGCCTCGTCCCTGATGCACAAGCAGATAGGCGTAGCCTTTTGGTGCCAGCGCAGGGTCTAGGGCGAGCCAGGCACCATCGGCCATATCTGTATCGAAGATCTTTCCGACAGCAATGATGTCCGCGCGCCGAGGGCCGCCGGCAAGCACCATCTCGCCTGATGTTTGCGCTACGCGGTCATTGAAGCGAACCTCCACGCCAGCCGCGCGGGCCTGTTCGAGAAGTCCGCGGTCCAAACTGCCGTCGGCGCGGCCTCGCCTCAGCAAGTAGAATAATGGACGCGCGCCATACACGCGATGAGGCTTGGCCTGGCTGTCGAAGACAATGCCTGTCTTTACGCCGCGGTGATCAAAACTTATATTGATCCCGGCTGAGACAAGCTCTTTGAGCACGTCTTGTGGATCGGTCCAGTTTTCCAGACCTTGAAAATCACCATGAAAGCGGTGTCCGACATCACGATGCCACTCGCGCACGATCACTTTGCGACCGGCTCGCGCCAGAACCGTCGCGCACACAAGGCCCGAGGGGCCGGCGCCAACAATCGTGATGTCGGTCTTCGTCGTCATTCTATTGTATCATTGGCAGCGTCTCTTTCTCGCCGCACAAAGCCCGCGCGGTTTTGAACGAGACCAGCCTTCGAGTGCTGGTGTCCCAGAGTTTCAGCCGTGTGGTTTTAAAGCTGTCTAAAATGGTCATCCGGCCGATCCTTGCGAGAGGAGGGTGGTCGCGCAGGACTTGCTGCAAACGATAGAACGGCACACGGCTGTTGAGATGGTGGACATGATGGATGCCAATATTTGCCGTCAACCATCGCAAAGGTTGAGGCAAATCATAGAAAGAGCTGCCATGGAGTGCAGCTTCATGGAGTTGCCAGGTGTCATTGCCGTCCCAGACGGTCTGTTCAAACTGGTGCTGCACGTAGAACAGCCAAACACCGATGATTGCGGCAAGCATTGTAATCAGCAGATATACCACCAGAAAGGGGAGCCAGCCAACCGCGGCGATGCCTCCAATGAGAAGCGCAGCAACTGCAATATTGGTGCCCATTGTGCTGAGCCAGTACTTCATGCCAGCGCGTAGAAAACCTATCGGAACGCGATGGTGAAACAGGAAAATGAAAATTGGCCCGACCCCAAACAAGACGAATGGATTGCGATAGAGCCGATAAGCGAGACGGCCTGAAAACGAGCGGGAATTGTATTCTTCGACGGTCAGGGTCATAATGTCGCCAATGCCGCGTCGGTCGAGGTTTCCCTGCGAACTGTGATGTACATTATGTGATCGCTTCCAAAGGTCGAAAGGCGTCAGGGTTAAAACGCTGATGACGCGCCCGGTCCAATCATTGGCGCGTTTCGATTTGAAAAATGCACCATGTGAGCAGTCATGCTGGATCATGAACAATCGAACCAGAAATCCTGATGCTGCGGCGCTAAACAAAACGGTAAGCCAATAACTAATGCTGGTTGACCAGACCGCAGCGCCCCCAAGAATTAAAATGGGGACCATTGTAACAGCCAGTTCGAACAGGCTTCGAACCATCGAGGGCTCTCGATAGCCGGCTAATACCTTTACCCAATCCCTGGCAGGGGCATGCGATGACGCAGCGCTCTGAGGTGTCGCCAGATATGTCATGAGCTGATCTTTCTTGGCTGCCCTGGCGCAGGTCGGAGCGGGATGGATAAAGGGATGCTCATTCTGCGGATAACATTTCGGCGTCGGATTGAGCCGGCGCCAGAAGCTTCCCTAATTGAGGCGCTGCGCGTTTGACGGCTTTGGCTCCAGCAGCGATGCAGCGACCAGTGTGTTGAAAATCGAACAATCCGATCTGAGTGTCGTAACGCGGGGTCAACACCAGATCAGCGTGTTCGTAGCGTGATCTCGAAAAGGCTTTGTGAGTGATTTCGATCGAACGCAGGAAGACATCCAGCCCATTTTGAGGCGGATAATCGCTAATGCGTTGACCCGGATCGAGCGTGATAACGCAATCGACGCCTGCATTTCTGACAATGTCCACGGGTGAGCTATCAGAGTAGCCGCCATCAACCAGGAGATGCTCGCCGTCTTCAAAAGGTGGTAAGATGCCGGCGATCGCCGAGCTGGCATAAACCGCATCGACCGCATGCCCCTTTGTTTTAATGATCCTTTCACCGCTCAGAATATCCGTTGCCGTAATCAGGGTTTCCACACGGCCTTGCTGCAGGTCTTTGCCAAGGGTTAAATCTTCGATCACCGAACGGCCCCAGTCGACCGTGTGCTCACCAATGCCCCATCCAAAGGTTAAAGACTTGAGATCACGTCCAGCCAATATAAAACTTTTGAGCCTTTCCTTTAGGCCATGCGTTTTGAGCTCTGGCAGGCGAGGGAAGCCCGATACATCCATCTCTCTCAAGTCCAGGTACCAGTTCGGATTGAGCGAATAAGTCGCCGCGACAAGCGCGCCGATCGAAACTCCCGCAACAACTCTTGGATAATATCCAAGATGGTTGAGCGCTCTGAGGGCGCCCACATGGGCCATTCCGCGCGCCCCGCCGCCGGCTAGAACGAGGCCGAAGCTCTTGTGCTGCATATTGCCTCCTTCAAGCTGGATGAGCCTGTAGCAGTGTAAACTTGAATGTTTAGGTATCCCTCAGTTCCGCGATCCGCCTGGTCCGGCGGATCGCAAGAATGAGAAGGGCTAGGAAGGCAAATCATTCGGGCGGGATTGCGTGAGGGTCTCTAAGCGTCCCCAACGCGGCCAGAAGCGCGGAGTGACCGCGGCGTAGGCGCGATACTCGCCGCCGAATGCGGCTTCGGCGTCCTTCTCCTCTTTCAGAGCGAGACGGACATACATGAAGACAAGAACCGGGAACATGATCAGGGTTAGGATGGTCGGCCATTGCAGCAGGAAACCAAACATGATCAGCACGAAGCCGGCATATTGCGGGTGGCGCATGCGGGCATAAATGCCGGTTTTGGCGAGCTTGCCGCTGCGCAGCGCCCCGTGCAGGATCGGCCACCCCCATGACAGAACGCTGAAGCCCAGCAAAATGAAGCCGAGGCTGGCAAAGTGGAATGGGCCAAAATGTGGATTGCCTTGCCAGCCGAAAATCATCTCCCAGAAATGCCCGGAATCATGGGCGAACCAATTGATGTCGGGAAACTGCGATTCAAGCCATGGCGAGAGGAAGTAAATCGAAAGCGGGAAGCCATACATCTCGGTAAAAAGAGCGATCACAAAACCGCTAAAGGCGCCAAATGACGTCCAGTCTTTTGACTTGGATGGTTTTGCAAAACTGAACGCGAAAATGATGAAGATGGCCGAGTTCAGGATCACCAGGAACCAGAGACCATATTCAGAATGGGCCATGCTCTCACTCATCGCCGTGTCCTCCAGTCATCATCCTCATCCAGTTGGGACGGGCTCTGGCCTTCGTGATTGCCATGCCCCCCATGACCTCCATGTCCGCCCATCGAGCTGTGCATGAATAGATGCATCACACCGCAAAGGAGTAAGAAGCTGACCAGGAAGACCGCATCACCGGGGATATGAGCGCGGTGTTCAAAGAGTAACAGGAAGCCGATCGCGCCGGCGAACACCAAGAGCGGCATCCAGAAGCGTCCACCTTTTGGCCGATGGTCATCATGATCAGAATGGTTGTGCATAGCGAATACTCCTATAGCAGGGTCAGAACGGACGGGATCCGCGGGATGAAGATGATGGGTTTGATACGCGGCTCCGGCCTGAAGGCCTCAACCCGATGAGCTGCGCCGCAAAAATAAAAACGATCAACAGCCAATCTTGCCAGCTCAAATGCCCGGCATGATCCAGGACCAGGAGCAGGAGCGCTCCGATGCTGAGCGCCCTCAAGCAGAGCGTCAAAAACCCGAAACCCGGAACAACACCTCGCACTGTCATGCCGACACCCGCGATCGAGACAGTTTAAGGAGTTGCGCATTGATTGCGCAGATCACGGTGCTCGCCGACATGAACACGGCGCCAAGCGCGGGTGTGAGAATGACGCCCCAGGGGAAAAACACCCCCGCCGCCGCTGGAATGGCGAACGTGTTATAGCCGGTCGCCCAAGCGAGGTTTTGCATCATTTTATTGTAAGTCGTGCGAGCCAACTCGATGATCGCCACGACATCAGACGGGCTGGACCGAACAAGAATAATGTCGGCGGTTTCGATCGCGACATCCGTGCCTGCACCGATTGCGATCCCGACATTCGCTTGAGCCAGCGCCGGCGCATCGTTCACGCCATCGCCGGTCATCGCCACGATCAGACCGCGGGACTGAACTTCACGGACTTTAGCGGCTTTTTCTTCTGGCAGGACTTCGGCAATCACTTCGTCGAGGCCGATTTCCTGACCGACCCATTCTGCCACCTGTTGATTGTCGCCGGTCAGCATGATGCACTGAATGCCCATGGCCTGAAGCATCAGGATGGCTTTCGCCGATTCCTCACGAATGATATCGGCCAGCGCGATTGCGCCAACCAACTTGTCATCAATGAGCACGAAAACGACTGTCTTGCCCTGCGCGCTCAGAGTTTCGAACCGGGGATCATCCATTTCAAGACCCTGGTCGCGCAAATAGCCGGGGCTGACGACTTTCACGTCGCGGTCTTTAACGAGGCCTTCTGCACCTTTGCCAGGGATCGCCTTGAACTTGTCGACACCCCATGCTTCTGGCGCATCGCGAACGATCCCCTGGGCGATTGGGTGTTCAGAATGAGCTTCAATCGACGCCGCATAAGCGACGATATCGCTCTCGGTGAATGTCGTATCAAAAACAAGCGTATCGGTGATCCCAAACTCGCCCTTGGTCAGCGTGCCGGTTTTGTCGAAAATGATGGCATTGATGTTGCGCGCTTCTTCGAATGCCGTCCGATCCCGAATGAGCAATCCATTGGTGGCCGCGATCGCGGTCGAGCGCGCAACCACAAGCGGCACAGCCAAACCAAGCGCGTGCGGGCAGGCGATGACCATCACGGTAACGGCGCGCGCCATAGCAAACCCAAATCCCTGATCGGTGAACAGGGTCCAGAACAAAACGGTCGATAAGCCTCCGCCAAGTGCGATAAAAGTCAGCCACTTGGCCGCCGTGTTGGCGAGATCCTGGGTTTTGGATTTGCTGGCTTGGGCTTCCTTAACGAGCTTGATGACGCTCGACAGGAAGGTTTCATCACCGGTCTTGTCGACCCGGATTGTTAGCGAACCTTCGCCATTGATCGATCCGCCGATCACTTCGGTATCCACGGTCTTGAAAATCGGCTTGGACTCTCCGGTGAGCATGGATTCATTGAGAGACGACTCGCCTCTGACAATGATCCCGTCAGCTGGGACTTTCTCGCCTGGCTTGATGAGAAGATGTTCGCCGCCTTTCAGTGTCGAAACGGGCACATCGATTACACTGCCATCATCAGCCACGAGGTGGGCTTCATCCGGCATCAGGCTTGCGAGTTTTTCCAAGGCGCGCCCAGCGCCAAGCACCGATTTCATCTCGATCCAGTGCCCGAGCAACATAACTGCAATCAGGGTTGCGAGTTCCCAAAAAAAGGTCTCATCACTGCCGATTGCGACCATGCCGATGGAATAGGCGTAAGCAGCGGTGATCGCGACCGAGATCAGCGTCATCATACCGATGTCGCGGGCGGTGATCTCTTGCAAAAACCCTTTCAGGAACGGCCAACCGCCATAGAAGAAAACAAGACTTGAAAGCCCTGCCAGCACATAACGGTCACCCGGAAACCGCAAGGCATCTTCGAGGCCAAGCCAGCCTTGGATCATCGGCGCCAAAGCGAGGATGGGGATCGTGGCCACCAGCACAACCCAAAACCGCCGGCGATAATCGGCAATCATGCCTTCATGGTCGTGGCCGCCATGCGGGTCCGTTTTTTTCTGTCCGTGACCGGCATGAGGCGCGTGGCGAGAGGGGGGGGCGTGGGTGGAGTGATCCATGGTGGAGGGTCTTTGTCTGCTAAGTCATGCTTTGCGGGATGGGTGAGAGGCGTCGCTCGGCGCGCTGAAGGCGGCGGGAATGCGCGCGTCTGCATAGCGTTCGGGATTTAGTTTGAAAGCTGTGTGGCAACGGTTAGAGCAAAAGAAATAGGCCCATCCACCATATTCCTCTGACGCGTGAGCGTTTTCGAGGGGGATCGTGTTGCGGCAAACAGGGTCTTCTACGGTCATCATCGTTTCTCTTCTCAATGAAAAAATCATGCCATCGATATGGAACCCGGCATCGACATGAACGATTTCACCGGTCACGCCGCTGGACAGATCGCTGGCCAAAAACAAAGCCGCTTTTCCGACTTCGCTGGCATCGATTGTTCGTCGCAGCGGTGATTTGGCTGCGGCCTCGTTTAGCAATTCTTCGAAATGGGTGAGGCCAGACGCGGCTCTTGTCGCAACGGGTCCGGCGGAAATGGCATTGACGCGGATGCCGGCGGGTCCGAGCTCATGGGCAAGGTAGCGTACAGCGCTTTCAAGCGCAGCTTTGACCGGGCCCATGACATTATAGTGATCAACGACTTTTTCTGAGCCATAGAAACTGAGCGTGATCAGAGAGCCGCCGCGTCGCATTAATGGTTCAGCCCGCCGCGCCATATGAAGGAGCGAATAGCAAGACACCGTCATGGCGGCTGCGAAACCGTCGGCCGAACAGTCTGTCAAACGCCCCTGAAGATCAGATTTTGGCGCACTTGCAATCCCGTGAAAGACAAGATCAAGCCGATCCCATTTTGCTGCGACCGCGTCGAAGACAGCGTCCAGCGATCCAGGTTTGGTGACATCGCATTCGAGAATGAGATCTGCATCTGCCTTTCTCGCTAAAGGTTCAACATGCGGGCGAGCCTTCTCGTTCAAATAGGTGATCGCCAGGCGCGCGCCTGCACCGCGAAGGGACGTGGCCGCCGCCCAGGCCAGACTATCACTATTCGCAATGCCGACAATCAGTGCGGTTTTTCCGCGAAGATCACAATCGGGTGTGCTCACATCCAGCTCCTTGCAGAATAATACGCAGCCAAAGCCGCCGTCCCTCACGGAGGCAATCGTGAGAGACGGCGTTCCCTGTTAACCGGCGTCGGGGCAGTTGGGGGGAGATGCGCCGGGTCAGGATGGGATACGTTCGAGCGCGAGCGCGACGCCCTGTCCGCCGCCAATGCAGAGGGTGACGATGCCGCGCTTAAGATTGTCTCGTTGCATGCCATGGATCAGCCGTACGGTCAGAACAGCGCCCGTTGCGCCGATTGGATGGCCATGTGCAATGGCGCCGCCCTCGACATTCACGATGTCCTCGGAGAATCCCAACTCGCCGACCAAAGCGACGGCAATGGCCGCAAAAGCCTCGTTAATTTCGACCCGTTCCACAGATGCAAGCGGCCAGGCGGCCCGCTCCAATGCCTGTTTCACAGCAGGCACAGGACCAAGGCCGAACAGTCCGGGGTCGACGGCGCCGACGCCCATGCCGGCAATCCGGACAGCAGGCTGCAACTGGTTTGTCTCTGCCCAGGCCCGGTCAGCAACAATCATTGCAGCAGCGCCCGCATTCAATCCGGGAGCATTTCCGGCGGTGATCGTCCCCGCCTCTCGGAAGGCCGGCTTCAGATGCGCAAGCGTGTCTAGCGTCGTATCCGGGCGATTGTGCTCGTCCCGATCGAATGCCGAAATCCCTTTACGGGTTTTCATCTCCACGGGCACAATCTCGGCGTCGAAAAGGCCTTCGCTCTGCGCTCTCGAGAACCGGCTTTGCGAACGCAGCGCCCAGGCATCCTGCGCAGCGCGGCTGATTTGGTTCTGTTCGGCTAAGTCTTCGGTATGCCAGCCGGAATGCTCGCCGGAAAAGGCATCGTTCAGCCCGTCATTCAGGAGGCTGTCAATCAGCGCTCCGTCGCCAAGGCGATAGCCATAGCGCGCTTTGCCAAGCAGAAACGGGGCTTGGTCCATATTCTCCATGCCGCCGGCGACGGCGCACGCCGCGTGGCTAAGCATGACGTCTTGCGCGGCGGTTATGATCGCTTGTGCGCCGGATCCGCAGACCCGGTTGACCGTCATCGCGGGGACGTTGACAGGAAGACCCGCACCTATCGCTGCCTGACGCGCCGGGTTCATTCCGGTGCCGGCTTGCAGAACCTGGCCCATAATAACGGCATCGACCCGATCCGGTGCAAGTCCTGCCCGTTCCAGAGCGGCCTTGATCGCGATCGCGCCAAGATCGGACGCCGGGACATTTTTCAGGCTGCCGCCAAAGGCGCCGATGGCGGTGCGCACGGGCGCGCAGATAACAGGATCAGGGCTCGGCATGAGCGCCTCCATTGAGTGATGTGGGGGAGGTTGGCGTGGGATCGCTGGGCGGGCAGCAATCGACTTCTGGCATTGGAGAGCTGCGCGTTGCATGTACCGGCCACACAGGCGCTTTGTCTTGCGGCGCGGATTCGCGCGCCTTGGCGGCCAGGCTAAGGCGCGCCAGCGCCAGACCTGCGAGCCGTGCGTCCACCGGATCGGCGCGCGATGGCAAGACGATGGGGGCGTTCAGCCCGAGGACGAGACCGGCCAGCGTGGCGTCAGCCATGTATTCCAGACTCTTAGCCAGAATATTGCCAGAAACGAGATCTGGCACGAGCAGGATGTCGGCATCCCCAGCCACAGGCGAGGCAATGCCTTTGACCTCTGCGGCTTTAAGCGAAATAGCATTGTCGAAGGCAAGAGGTCCGTCAACCAGCGCGCCGCGAACCTGACCGCGATGTGACATGACCGAGAGCGCCGCGGCATCGAGGCTGGAGCTGATCAGCGGGTTGACGGTCTCAACCGCAGACAGAATGGCGGCTTTCGGCAGATCGACGCCAATAGACGCCATAAGATCGATCGCGTGCTGCAGGATAGCGGCTTTCGCGCTGAGATCCGGGGCGATATTGACCGCCGCGTCGCTAATCGCAAGCAGTTTCGGATAGGCTGGAATATCGGCCAGAAAGACATGGCTGACCCGCGTGCCCGGCTGACGTAGGCCAGCGCTGGCATTGAGCAATGCTTTCAACAAGATGTCAGTATGGATAAGGCCCTTCATTGCGGCGTGCGTGCTGCCTGATCGAAGCAAGCTGGCGGCGCGCTGGGCCGCCTCTGTCTCACTCCAGGCCGGCAAGACTTGATCGGGATGGAATGTGAGATTTGCCGCCTCGGCTTCGGCCTTTATGGCATCCGGATCGCCGATGAGAATGGGATGGATCCAGCCGCGCTTGAACGCCGTATCGGCGGCGATTAAAACCTCACGTTGCGCCGCACAGACAATGGCGACCTTGACCGGCGGGCCGGCGTCGGCAGCGGTTTGCAGAGCGACGAAGTCTCGAAAACCCGTCATGAGGCTCGCCGCTTCATCTGCGCTGGCGCGGCTTCAAACATTTCGCGCCCATGACGGGCAATCATCATGGCTTCGTCCGTGTGAACCGTTTCGACAATCACGCCGCTGTCCGGCTTTGAAATGCACGCTTCGCCGCGATCATTTGCGGCCGCGTCAAATTTGATTTTGTAGAGATCGCTAAGCGGCTGGCATATCGCGGCCCGGATCGATGGGGCGTGTTCGCCAACCCCGCCGGTAAATATGATCCGGTCAACGCCGCCCATGGCGGCAATCAGGGCGCCGGCTTGCTTGCGCGCTTGATAGGCAAACTGCGCAAGTGCTTCGCTTGCATTTGGGTCTTGTGATTTGAGCAGAGTTTTCACATCGCCGCTTAGACCTGAAAGCCCCAGCAAACCCGCCCCAAGATACAATTGGTCGCGCAAGACAGATGGCGCCCAGCCTTTCTCGATGATGAGGTGTAACAGCAATCCGGGATCGACGTCACCGCTACGGGTCGCCATGGGCAGTCCGGCAAGCGCCGAGAACCCCATGCTCGTGTCTATGGTTTGGCGATTCTCGATGGCGGCCATACTTGCGCCGGCACCGAGATGGGCAACGAGCAGGCGCTGCCGGGACACCGCCTGACCAGCGCGCGCGGCGAGATCGTCGACGATGAATGCATAAGAGAGACCGTGAAAGCCGAAACGACGGATGAATGGGTCTTCCATCTCGGGCGGCAATCCCGTGCGCTGAGCCGCGATCGGCATGTCTGAATGAAAGCTCGTATCGAAGCAGGCATAGTGTAACGCATTCGGTAAACGCAGGCGCGCGGCGACAATACCGTCAAGATTGGCAGGCATGTGCAGCGGCGCCAATGGGATCAGTTTGCGGAGATCGGCCTCAACCTTGGGCGTCAGGCGCTGGGCGCTGGTATAATGCGGGCCGCCATGCACAACCCGGTGTCCGACAGCAGAAATTCCGCCGAGATCGACATGAGCGGCCATCTCATGAAAGAAGGTTTCCAGCGCAACGGGGTGGTTGATGCAGCAGGTGCGTTCGTCCCAAAGTGTGTCGCCATAAGCGGTCTCAGCTGACATTCTCGCCTCTGATGCGCCAATGCCGGTGACGGCGCCCGACATTGTCTTGACCACGTCGATTCCGACCCGGAAGAGCGCGATTTTCAGGCTTGAAGACCCGCTATTGACGGTGAGGACGCGATGACTTTCGCGCTGGGGGTTGTCGAGGGCGCTCATTTCTTTGCCGCCTCGTCCTTTATAGGTTCAGGCAATACGGGCCAGTCATAGAGCCAGCTGAAGGCCAGTTCGGATGCGGCATCGCGAGACTCGCGCATGCGGGTCAGGCCGGTCTCGATCCAGTCGACGCCCATCTTTTCAGCTGTGCGAAAGCGATTGTCCTCATTGACAGCCTTTCGATTGGCGCGAACCATGGGCGCAAACGCGGCGGTCATCGCCATGGCTGGATTGAACCGTTCTGAGAACATGTAGCGTGTCACCCGCATCGGATGAGACCATTTCATAAGCTCTGCTGTGACCGGATTAGACCAGGCGCGCACCCACGGGCTGGCGAAGTTTGAATAAGCCCTCTCCAATTGCGCCGATAGACGCCCGACACGCTCAAATGCCTCAGGCTGGGTTTCGAATACCAGGTCCTCAACCCGGCGGGGTTCAAACCGCACAATGTACTGGTCGTGGTCGCAATCAGGATCGCCGGTCGGATTATCGATCCTCATTTCATAGAGCCCAGGCTCCAGCGCTTCGATATCGGAAAGGTTTTCCAGCATCGCGCGATGTTCGAGGCGCGCGACACTCGCAGATACAAAAATGCCGAGATGCCCGGCATGTTGATTGATCAGATAGACAATGCGTTGATCGGCTGCGATGAGTGCCTCGGTCGTCTCATAAACCGCTGGGATCCAACCAAGTGCCTGATGCGGCGGGGTGATATTGTCGCCATGTGAGGCGAAGATGACGAGGGGATTGCGGATCTGTTTTAAATCAATCTCACAATGGGCCCCGAGTTTCACCAGACCTTTTTCAAGCCGGTTGCCGATAAAGAGGTTTTCCACAATCGCAAGAATCTCTTCGCGGCTCAGGCGGTAGAAGCCGCCCCACCAACGCTCGAAATCCAGGAACCTGTCGGCGGCTGTATCGACGTTTTCAAACAGATCGGCATATTTCCGGAAGATTGCCCCTTCAGGTTTGAGGGTTTCGAAATTCTGGACCAGCCAGGCGCCATCGAACCGGCCATTTCCGAGATCAGACAAGAAGTGATTGATCCAGGCCCCTCCGAGGAATCCTGCCGCAAGCCGCATCGGATTGGCACCGGGTTCACCGGCCCAATAGGAGAGCGGTGACCCGTTCATCACAATCGGTCCGGCAAGGCCTTCGCAATCAGCCGCCAGAAGTGCCGCCGCCCATCCGCCTTGGCAATTGCCATAGAGCACTGGCGCCTCGCCATCATGTCGCTCGGCCACGAGTTCTACAAACTGGCGCAGGCCCGCCAACACATCGGCTAGCGTTTGACCGGAAACAGGGTCAGGCGTGAACACGACGAAGTATACGGGGTAGCCTTCATGTAGAGCGATGCCGACTTCAGAATCGTCTTTGAATCCGCCAATGCCGGGGCCATGACCCGCGCGGGGATCGATAATGATCACGGGTGGTTTGTCTGGATCAAGACAATCGTCGAGGCAGATATCGCCAATCTCGAGTATTTTTAGAAGTTGATAATTGCACGCAGGTTCAAATGTCGCTGCGTCCGCCACGAGCTCATACTTGAACTTCAAGACAGGTGGCATGCCGTCTCGCTCATGGGCGAGCATTGTGTTGGCGCGCTGGCGCAACGCGTCAAAGAACAGAGTTTGTCTCTGCATGAGATCAACCCCATAAGCAGCGGCGTCTGGCAGGCTGGGCCGGGACGAGGCTTGAATGGGCTTTGCGGACTCCGGCCTTGATTGCGCCCGGCGGGCGCTCTTGGACGCTTTCTTTTTGGGATCAGAGCGTTTGGCTTTGCGGGGTTTTTTAGCTGTCATACTTTGATCATCTGGCATGGCTTGAGCCTTTCGCGGTAAGGGGGCGATTGAGAACGAAAGGGTCAGGCTGCGTCACCAGCGCTTTTTGGCGCTGGCGTCGATTTTTCCTTGCCTCGGCCCGGCTTCGAGCCGCCTGCGCAACAACAGCCCTTTTTGACGGGCGGTTTGACTTTGGCTTTGGGCGTTTGGACGGCGCTTTTCTTGACACGGTTCATAGCGATCTCCTTCTCTTCAACTTCGTCCTGGCTCGGCGAGCACAAGCAAAAACCGCCTATTGCGGACCTGAAAACAAAGACGCGCAAACCGGAGCGGCGTTACACCCCGCCGCCGCGAAAATGTATTAAGGAACAACCTGGCCCGGAGGTATGGACAAGGCGGTCGCTTCAACGCGTTTTCGCAAGTCTTCGGCGCCCGGACAGGCGCATTGAAAATAGCCGTGTTCGATACAGGTCAGGCAGGTTTGTTCCAGGCGCTGGCGCATGGCCCGGCGTGCGCGGTGAAGCTTCACTCGAAGCGCATTCTCAGACAGGCCGAGATCATGAGCAATCACAGAGCGATCTTCACCGATAAGGTCAGCCCGCCAGATCAGATCCGCGTAGTCGGGATTCAGTGTCGGCAACATTTTGTAGAGGCATGCGCAAATTACAAAGTCGATCTCATCATCATCGAACAGGAGGGCAGCCTCTGCCGCATAGGTTTCCAGCGCTTTGTCTGAGCGCGTCATTGCTCGAAAATGATCAGCGATTGTCGAGCGAAGAATCTGAGACAACCAGCCTCGAAGCCGGTCTTCATCTTTAAGATCATTAAACCGGGTCAGCGCCTTAACATAGAATTCTTGCAGCACATCCTTGGCATCCGCGTCGTTGCGCAATTTTCGCTTGAGAAACCGAAACATGTCCTGATGCGACTCGATGAGCGCAGCTTCAATGGCTCGCTTGCGCCGTTCTGAGGGGCTTGAGTCGGACGTCATATTCGTAAGCGGTTCCACGTATTTTGGGGCTTGAGGAGTGTGATACGCACGCCGCCGGAATCGCCCTCAAGCGCGAACGGATTTTCGGTCAGTTTTTATATGGCGCTGGGCCCTGAGTGTAATGGTTCAGGGGCCGGGCCGTCTTATCCGTATCAGATCATATGGTGAGCACGCCGGCGCGCGTTGCTGCCAAGCCAGAAGGACGCCGCTGATGAGTGTATGGAGCACAATCGCCAAAAAACGGCTTGAAAAGTCTATTCGCAAGGGAAGCCTGGAAGTCGTTTTTCCAAATGGCAAGACAGCTGTTTTTGGCCAGCACTGCGACCATCCGGTTCGTATCGCCGTGAAATCTGAGGCCTGGCTTCGCCGCATCGTGCTCGATCCTGAATTGCAGCTTGGCGAGGCCTATATGGAAGAAGGCCTCGTGCTGGAAACCGGCGATCTATATGATCTGCTGGAGCTTCTCTGGACCAATATTCTGTCTAAGGGCAGCGCGCATGCGGCGCTCCCATCTTTCCTGCGAAAGACGTTTCGTGCGGTTGCGCAATTTAATCCGCAAGCGCGATCGGCTCGGAACGTGGCGCACCATTATGATATCGGCAACGATCTCTACCGCCTCTTTCTTGATGACGACATGCAATATTCCTGCGCGTATTTCCCGAAGCCGCAGACATCGCTCGACGATGCCCAGCGGTTCAAGAAAGATCATATCGCACGCAAGCTCTGCTTGAAGCCCGGGGATCAGGTGCTTGATATTGGGTGCGGATGGGGCGGGCTAGCGATGCATCTGGCGGAGCGCGAAGATGTTCGGGTCCACGGTGTGACATTATCCTGTGAGCAGCACTGTCTGGCTCAAGAGCGCGCTGAGACCGCCGGGCTCAGCGACCGTGTCGATTTTGAGATTCAAGATTATCGCAACCTTACCGGCGAGTATGACAAGATTGTCTCGGTTGGTATGTTTGAACATGTCGGTGTGCCGCATTACCGCGAATATTTCGACCAGATTGCGGCCCGTCTCGGCGAGAATGGAACGGCGCTCATTCACACGATTGGACGGTCGCCTGGACCAGGGGCGACCAATCCATGGATCGCCCGGCATATCTTTCCAGGGGGCTATATTCCAGCACTCTCGGAAATTGTCCCCGTCATTGAGAAAGCCGGGCTGGTGGTTCTGGATATTGAGATCCTGCGCTTGCACTATGCGGAAACGCTAAAAGCCTGGCGGCAGCGATTTCTGAACCGCGCGGATGATGCTGAAAAGTTATATGATGCGAGGTTTGTGCGGATGTGGGATTTTTATCTCGTCACAAGTGAGCTGTCTTTTCGCCACGGCTTTCACAATGTGTTCCAGCTTCAGCTCGGTAAACGCCAGGACGCAGTGCCGCTAACGCGAGACTATCTATATTCATCCGAACTGGCCCGCCCGGCCATAAGACAAGTTTCGCCGGCCAATGATGAAAGGGTTCGCGCGAATGCCAAAAGATGATCACGCTGACACGGGTCTTTCCAAGAAGGATTACAAACGCCGACTGCGCGCGCTTCAAATAGAACTGGTCAAGATCCAGCGCCGTGCGATCACGCATGGTCATCGGATTCTGGTGATTTTCGAGGGACGCGATGCTGCCGGCAAAGACGGCGTTATCAAGCGCATCGCGGACCATCTCAGCCCCAGAGAGACGCGCATTGTGGCGCTTGGCAAGCCATCCGACCGCGATACGAGAAGTTGGTACTTCCAACGCTACGCACCACATCTGCCAGCTGATGGTGAAATCGCGCTCTTCAATCGATCCTGGTACAATCGGGCTGGCGTTGAACCGGTTATGGGCTTTGCCAGCGATCAAGAAGTCGAGGCATTTTACGACAATGTTGGCGCATTTGAACAAATGCTGGTGCGCGATGGCACGCAGATCCTCAAATATTATCTCGACATCAGCCAGGAAGAACAGGAGCGGCGACTTGCGGCCCGAGATCAAGACCCTTTGAAGCAGTGGAAAAAAAGCCCGATTGACGCGGTCGCTCTGCAAAAATGGGACGACTATTCGGCCGCGCGCAACGCGATGCTCACCCGCACAGAGTACCCATTTGCGCCCTGGTATGCGGTTCATACCGACGACAAACGCATGGCCCGGCTGAACACGCTTGGCCACATGATCAGGACGATCGAGTGCCCGGACACCGACAAGTCGATCGCGACTGTTGATCCGGCGGTTATTATCGCGTCGCCGCGAGACCGCCTTGAGGCTTTGGCCGTTTGATCACGCGTGTACAAGCCACGTCCTTAGCAGAGCAAAAGTCAGAACAAGCAGAATGATCCAGCAACTCCCATAGATCGCTGTCAGCCAGAACCGGCCCGCAGATGATGCGTGATGTTTGGTCCGAGCGGTATGGATCAGCGCGATGAGATGAACGGTCAGTCCCAGAAGTGCAATCAGCGCCGCTGATGCTCTGAAATAGGGTGCGGTGATGGCGCCGACGCCAAGGCCAAGAAGGCCAATCCCAAGGGTCGATAGAATGCAGGTTGCACCACTGAGCCTGTTAGGTTTTCTGGTTCTGGCATGCTCGGTGGATTGTCGTTCATGGCTCGGATTGTGATTCATCTGGTGCCTTCTTGCGGTTCTCGTCTTTGCGCGCCTTTTGATTTGGCGCTGATAGATGTGCTGGACGAATAGACGGGAAGGCGGGGTGGCCATTACACCCTATGCTGTGGACAAGCTGAAGAAGCGTCGCAGGGTTTAGGGCATCTCTGCATCGGGGAGGCGCGGACTGGGATAGAAATCGGCCAGCAGGAGCAGGCTTTTTTCAATCAAGGCGTCCCCTGTCTCGCTATAGAGTCCGATATCGTCTCTATGAGTTTGAAACAGCATGTCGGCGGTCTGATAGTGGCCGTGTTCCCCGTCAGCGACCATGAGACAGACCGGTCAAATTGCTTAAGGAGGATTTCTGGCACATCGTAGCCCATCAAGGGGACGAAGATGAGACAGAAATCCGGGCCGGAAGGATCGGCCGAAAAACATGTGAAAGAGATACGCCGTAAGACCCGGCGCAAATTCTCTGCCGAAGAGAAGATCCGCATTGTTCTGGAAGGCCTGC
>Ga0189274_100103_pt1 | contig 93267 bp, 76 predicted proteins | sample N5B1minimetaG_FD_130323 | JGI IMG/M metagenome (GOLD analysis project Ga0189274, IMG submission 130323) | Marine microbial communities from the Costa Rica Dome - N5 B1 mini metaG | ecosystem: Environmental > Aquatic > Marine > Oceanic > Photic zone | place: Costa Rica: the Eastern Pacific...
AATGTTTTCGTCTCAGCTTCGTCTTTTTAACTATATTTAATCAAACTAAACTTTAAAAAATGATCCCTTTACTCGTTGTTGGTGGTATAGTACTAATCCTTATTTTCTGGTTTATCGGAATATATAACCGTCTGGTAACCTTACGAACAAATCGAGAAAATGCGTTTGCTGATATTGATGTTCAGCTTAAACAAAGACATGATTTGATTCCTCAATTAGTGGCTACTGTAAAAGGATATGCTGCTCAAGAAGAGAATGTGTTAACGCAAGTAACTCAGGCTAGAAACAGAGCAATGTCAGCTGGTACAGTGAATGACAAGATTGCTGCTGAAGTTGCACTTTCTGGTGCTATGTCTCAATTCTCAATGCAAATGGAGGCATACCCTGACTTAAAATCTAACCAGAACTTTTTACAGTTGCAAAATGAAATGTCGGACATTGAAAATAAATTAGCAGCAGTAAGAAGATACTTCAATTCAGCAACCAAAGAATTGAACGTTGCGGTGCAAACTTTTCCTAGAAACATTATTGCAGGAATGTTTAAGATTGGTCAAGAGCCTTTCTTTGATGTTGGTGTTGTTAAGAGAGAAGAATTAGATCAAGCTCCTAAAGTGGAATTTTAATAGTCTTAAATGCCTGCCTACAAAGGATTACAAGGTCAAATTCGAAGCAACAATTATAAATCATTGTTGTTGCTGATTGGTTTCCCTACAGTTATAATTGCTGGAGTATGGGCCGTGTTCTTTTTCATGAATGGCGGTGTTTGGGATGAATATATTCAGAGAGAGTTCATTAAAGTTTTCCCAATAGTTCTAGGTGCAATTGCTCTTTGGTTTGTTATTGCGTATTTGTTTCATTCAAAAATGATTCAGTTTGCGGTCAAATCAAAACCTTTAGAGCGTAAAGAAAACATGAGGGTCTACAATTTAGTTGAGAACTTATGTATGTCTCAAGGAATGAAAATGCCAAAGATTTACATCATGGAATCTCAAGCATTAAACGCATTTGCTTCAGGGCTAAATGAGAAAACATATGCTGTGACATTAACCAGAGGCATCATGGAGAAATTAGATGATGCTGAGCTAGAAGGGGTCATTGCACACGAGTTAGCACACATCAGAAATAATGACGTGAAGCTCCTTATTATCTCAATTATTTTTGTCGGAATTTTAGGTTTTGTTGTACAAGTAGCTTTTAGATCTATGCTCTATGGTGGGATGGGTAGAAGTAGAAGAAATAACAAAGACCAAGGTCCACTGCTATTGATTATCTTATTGGTAAGTGCTGTTGCCTATCTTTTGACCATGTTGTTTCGATTTGCACTTTCACGTAAAAGAGAATATATGGCTGATGCGGCTGCAGCAGAGATGACGCGAAGACCTGAAGCATTGGCTTCGGCTTTACGTAAGATTTCTGGACAATCCACAGTTAGTGATGTGGCTTCAGATGAGGTAAAATCTATGTTTATTGAGAACAATCCGAATGAAGGAAAGATGGCTGCATCAGGCCTAACCGGACTGTTTGCAACACATCCTCCAATCAATAAAAGAATTGCTTTCTTAGAGCAGTTATAAGCACATTTTGTCAGCCAAAGTGGCTGTTTTTCGTTAAGTGGATGCACTAAATCGATAGACGGAGCAATAAAAATTTTCAGGCTTAAATTGTTCACTTACATTTGCTTTAATGAGTAAAAGTGAACCAAAAGGCTTCTGGAACAAGTTTGCCTATAGAGAACTGAGTCGTGTCGCTGAAGTGCAATCAGGTGACGAATTGTTTTTGTTGAGCGAAGATGAAATCAAAGCGCTGAGAAAGATTCGTAGAGCGACCTTTTGGAAAGTTGGTATTGCAGGTGCAATGGGTGTTATTCTTTTGTATGGGCCGTATCATATATTCGGCGCATCCTTGTTTCCCATGAATCATGTTTGGATTCCGGTCTATGATGATTACTTGGATATTGAAATTTCATTTCTAGTCTATAGCTTGGTTCTGGTAATGGCTGAAATATGGTATTTGACTTATGTAAATATTAAGGCCGTTTCATCCATAGCAAAGGCCTGTGGTCATCCTAATCCAACAGATGCAAACTATGAGCATAATATTAATGCGTTAATATCTGTTGGTCTTGAAAAGAAACAAAAGCAACTAGAGTCAATAGGAATTAATCCTTATGAAGGTTTAAATCCTATTGGGGTAGTAGTGTTTCAGTTGTTATTAAGGCTAAAAGCGGCAGTAAGTGGTTTTCTTTTTAAGTTATTAATTAAAAAAGCACTAGGAAGATATGCCCTGAGAGCAGTGATTGACTTTGCCGGAATACCCGTGTATGCTTTCTGGAATTGCTGGGGAGCCCGTAAGGTGATGAACGAGAGTTTGATTAGGGTCATGGCTCCCCCATTAATCAAAAGGTGTGCAGACGCTTTATATGAGTCTCAAAAAGACAACCCTGTATTCAGAACTTACTTGTATGATACCTTACAACTCATTTCAGAGTCTAAGCGATCGTTCCACTATAACCATTTTTTACTCAGTGTTACTTTACTCGAAAAGTTTGGAATTGAACTAGAAGATGAGCCTCCGTATAATGACGATTTTTTAGTGGAGATTAAAGATTTATCAAAGAACACTATTGAAGGGATTAATCAACTGCTGATTTTCGGCATTATCATTGACGGGGCCGTATCGTACAGAGAAAAGAAAGCGATTAGAACGTTGAGAGAGCAAGGTATTTTGAAATATACTGAAGCAGAGGTTGTCAAATGGTCAAAAGATTATTTTGCCGGAAAAGGAATTGAAGGATTTTTTGCGCACAAAAAAACCCAGCTATAAATTAACTGGGTTTTGTCGAGGTCCCGAGCGGATTCGAACCGCTGTAGATGGTTTTGCAGACCACTGCCTAGCCACTCGGCCACAGGACCTTTTGTCTGCCTTCTAAAAAGTAGGCTCGCAAAGATATAAAATTTCAAATAAAATTACGATTTATCCTTCAATTGTTACAGCTACTTCATCAACTACTCCTCCAATTGGGGCGTTTAGTTTGCGAACAGTGATTTTTGCGGTATGCATTCCTGTGAACTCTTTTTTGAATCGTTCTAGAATTCTATAAGCCACATGTTCAATAAGTTTAGAACGAATATTCATCTCTTCAACGACAATTTCTCTCACTCTAACATAGTCTATTGTGTCAATTAATTCGTCTGATACTGCTGATTTAGAAAAATCAGTGTCTATAGAGATATCAACCGTAAATTTTCCACCAAGTACGGCCTCTTCTTGCATACACCCATGATAGGCGAAAACATCAATCCCTTTTACTTCTACTGTATTTTTCATGCTTCTTTCAATGTGTTTACGGCATCAATTCCAGCAGTCATACGAGCGATTACCTTCTCTTTTCCGAGAGTTGCGCAGATTTCGAACATAGATGGACCCATGCCTTTTCCTGTAACAAGTAATCTGAAACCAGGCCCTACTTTTCCGAAACCGTACTCGTTTTTTTCCAGATAAGCTGAAAATACTTTTTCTATTTCTGATGTATTCCAATTTGAAATAGTATTCAATTCATCCAAGAGTTCCTGCATGATTTGTGGTGTATCATCTTTCCATTTTTTGCGAACGGTTTTATCATCATACGATTCGATATCCTTAAAGAAATACGCTCCGTCATCTACAATATCTTGGATGAATGTGGCGCGTTCTTTCATTAATCCACAAACAGCTGCCAAGTAATCTTTGTCAGAATCAATTAGTTCTTGATCTAATATCAATTGGGCTAATTCATCATTGTTCGTAGACCTAAGGTATTGTTGGTTAAACCATTTCGTTTTATCCGGATCAAACCTAGCACCACTTTTTCCTACTCTTTCAAGTGAGAATTTTTCTATCATTTCTTCAAGACCAAAAAGCTCTTCATTGTTACCTGGATTCCAACCAAGTAAACTCAACATATTGACAAATGCTTCAGGGAAGTATCCTGCTTCTTTGTATCCACTATATAATTCACCTTCTGCGGTTGTCCAGTTAATTGGGAACACCGGAAAACCTAATCGATCACCATCTCGTTTTGATAGTTTACCATTTCCGTCAGGCCTTAAAATCAAAGGTAAATGAGCAAATTTAGGTCGTTCCCATCCAAATGCATCATACAACAAAACGTGAAGTGGAGCTGATGGCAACCATTCTTCTCCTCTAATGACATGACTAATATCCATTAAATGGTCATCAACAATATTGGCAAGATGATAGGTTGGCATACCGGTTGGTTTGAACAACACCTTATCATCAAGGTTATTGGTATTAACAGTTACCCATCCGCGAATCTCATCCTCAAATTTGATGTCAACGTTGCGTGGCATCTTCATTCTCACAGTGTAAGGTTCTCCTGCCGCTAATCGCTTTTCAACTTCTTCTTTTGATAGTGAAATTGAATTCTTCATAGAAGAACGCGTCACGCTATTATATTGCCAATTAGGCAGACCCATTTCTTTGGCTTGTTGACGCATTTTATCCAAATCTTCTGCAGTGTCAAAAGCTATGTAAGCATGTCCACTTTCAACAAGTTGGTCAGCATACGGCTTATAAAGATCTTTACGTTCAGATTGAATGTATGGTCCTTTATCTCCGCCATATCCAGCACCTTCATTGGGCTCGATTCCACACCATTTTAAAGATTCAATAATGTAATCTTGAGCTCCAGGAACAAATCGTTTTTCATCTGTATCTTCTATTCGAAGGATAAAATCTCCTTGGTGCTTTTTGGCGTATAAATAGTTGTATAGGGCAGTACGTACACCACCCATGTGTAATGGTCCGGTTGGACTAGGAGCGAATCTAACTCTAACGCGTCTTGACATGTCGTAAGTTTATTTTGCACAAAGATATCAGTTTGAGTTGATTTATGGTGTGCACAACTTAGGCTTGTTTTTAGCGTTATAGTTGAACATTATAGCATGATTATTGTATACACAGGTATAAATCGCTAACTTTAAAGAAAGAACTGAAGGATGGGGAAGTTTGATGCCTTATTAATACAGATAGAGGGTTTCATTAAGAAATACTACAAGAACGAGATGATAAAGGGGTTAATCCTGTTTGTTTCGTTGTTGTCATTGTCGTATGCCGCGGTCTCCTATTTAGAATATGTTGGCCGGTTTTCAGGTGGGGTTAGAAAGTTTATGTTGCTTTCTTTCATAGGGCTTAATGTTGTGTTGCTCAGTAAATTTTTGGTGATTCCTTTACTAAGGCTCAATAAAGTGGCAAGAAGGATTTCATTGAACGAAGCCTCTGTTATGATAGGTAGAATTTTTCCTGAGGTAGGTGATAAGTTGCGAAACACACTGGAGTTTGGTGAAAAGGCTGGGGCTGAGGGAAGTTTGAGTCTGTTGAGCGCGAGCTTAGATCAGAGAAGCGAACAATTGTCGGCGGTTCCGTTTACTAAGGGAATAGATTTTAGAGAGAACAAAAAATACCTTAAGGTTTTAGTGCCAATCTTTTTAGGCATTGGATTAGTTGCCGTCATCAACCCGAATATTTTTAAAGAGGGTAGCGAGCGAATAGTAAATTTTGACCAAGATTATATAGAGGAAGCTCCGTTTAACTTTGAGTTTCTATCAGATGCTACTATTCAGGAAGGACAGGATTATACGTTGTCATTGAAATTGACTGGTGATGAGATTCCAACAGATGTAATGATCATAACTAATCAAGGTAATTTCAATCTAAAAAAGAATTCTGCGGTTGAATTTGAGTATACTTTTCAAAATGTCCGAGATGATTTGTCGGTGGTAGCTGAAGCAAATGGATTTAAATCAAAGGTCTTTGAAGTTAAGGTTTTAGCCAAGCCAATAATAGAGGACTTAGTTATTGATGCGGTGTTTCCGAAGCACACGGGGATGTCTCCAAAAACATTTGCCGGAACAGGTGATGTTGTGGTTCCAGAAGGAACCATCCTAAAATGGAAGATGAACGCACGTAATTTGAGTCAATTAGAAGTTGCTTTCTCTGACACATTGCTTCAAATTGACCCTGGTGTTTCCACAAGTTTTAATTGGACAAAACGTTTTTTAAGTTCAGACAATTACCAATTGTTTTTAAGTTCTCCTGAAGTGATAAGGGCTGATTCGTTTGCTTACCAGGTAGGTGTGGTTAAAGATGAGTATCCAAAAATTAGTATTAGGGAATACGAAGACTCTACCAACCAATTGTTGAGGTTTATTGAAGGTTCTATTTCGGATGACTACGGGTTTAGATCGTTGCAGGCAAAATTCAAAGTGTTTTACAAGGATAGCAGTTCAGTGATTTCTAAGAGTATAAAACTGTCAGGAAATTCAAACGAACAGATATTTTCACAAACCATTGATATTCAGAAGTTTAATTTAAAACCAGGTGACAAGTTAGAGTACACTTTTTATGTTACTGATAATGATGAGGTTAATGGTTTCAAGACGTCAAGTAGTCAGAGAAATGTTTTTGTTGTTCCTGATTTAAATGAATTAGATGATTTGTTGTCCTCTCAATCCGATAAATTAAAAGAGGATATGAAGGAGGTGCTTAAAGATTCTGATGAATTAAAGAAGAAGATCAAAGATGTAAAATCTAATCTCATGAATAAGTCTAATCCAGACTGGAAAGATAAGCAGCAAATGCAGAACATGATGGACTTAAAAAAGCAATTGGACATGAATGTACAAAAGTTGCAAAAGTCGTATGAGAAACAAAAAAATGATCAGCAGAATTTTTTGGAACAAGATGAGGAGTTTTTAGAAAAGCAGGAAAAGTTACAGGAGTTATTGGATGCTTTAATGGATGAGGAATTGATGGAATTATTTGAAGAACTGCAAGAGTTAATGGAGGAGATGAACAAGGATAAATTATTAGAAAATTTAGAGGAGATGGAGAAGGAATCTGAATCTATGGAGGAGAAAATGGATAGAACCTTGGAGTTGTTTAAGAATATGGAACTCGATCAGAAATTAAAAAGTGTAGAGGACCAGCTAAGAGAACTAAAAGAACAGCAAGAGGAGCTCACTGAGATGATGGAGGATAAGAAATTATCTAAGGAGGAATTGGCTAAAAAACAAAAAGAATTAAATGAAAAGTTTGATGATGTAAAAGAGGACATCAAAGAAGCTCAAGAAAAAAACGAAGATTTAGAGAATCCAAGAGATTTAGACTTTGATCAAGAATTACAAGATCAAATTGATCAGGAGATGGATGATTCTAAAGAGAGTTTAGAGAAAGGGCAAAAAGGTAAATCACAAAAGAGTCAACAAAATGCTTCTCAAAAAATGGGAGAGCTTGCTGATTCTATAGCTCAAATGCAATCACAATCACAACAGCAACAGCAGCAAGAGGATATGGAAGCGTTGCGCTATCTTTTAGAAAACCTGGTAGGTTTATCTCAGGATGAAGAAGAATTAATGAATTTGTATCAACAGACGCAGTCAAGTGATCCATACTATCTAGAATTAAATCGTCAACAATTGAGGATTGATAATAGCACAAATATTGTTCGTGATAGTCTGCTAGCTCTGTCTAAAAGAGTGCATCAATTAAGTACTTTTATTAATGATGAACTTGGTGAGTTGAACTACAACTTAGATAAATCTTTAGTGTTGTCAGAAGAGAGAAATACTCGTGGTCTATTACAATATCAACAGTATGCAATGACAGACTATAATGATTTAGCACTCATGTTGAGTGAGGTATTAGATCAAATGCAGCAGTCGGCCCAATCTTCAATGCCTGGTTCCGGTCAATGTAACAAGCCAGGTGGAACCGGAAAGGGGCAATCTAGTGGTTCTATGAGTATGGAACAAATGAAACAAGCCATGAAAGATCAAATAGGAAAAATGAAAGGTGGGAATAAACCTGGCGGGGAAGACGGTAAAGGAAAAGACGGTATGAATGGACAGCCTGGAGGTAATGCTGATGGAAAGATACCTGGCTTATCGACTAAAGAGCAGGTAAAGATGGCAGCAGAGCAAGCTAGGATTAGAGAATCACTAAAGCAGCTAAAAGAAGAATTAAATAAAGATGGTTCAGGAGCAGGTAATGGCTTAGAAGATTTGATTAAGGATATGGATAAGCTAGAAGAAGATTTGTTGAATGGTAATGTAGGTACTGATTTTGTAAAGCGTCAAGAAGATATATTGTCCAGATTATTAGAAAGTGATAAAGCGCTTAGAGAAAGAGGGTTTAGTGAAGAAAGAGAAGCAAATGAAGGAAAAAATGTAGAAGAAGGTAACCTAATAGAATTTACAGAGTATAATAGAAAGAAGGACGCAGAGGTTGAGTTCATGAGATCTCTTCCGCTGGGCTTACAAGTCTATTATAAGACATTGGTGAATAGTTATTTTAACTCTGTAAACAATTAGAATAAATGCACAGGATAGAAATTGCATCAAGTTTGAGCAACATTACTGAAGTGGAATCATTAATTGATAAAGTGTGTGATGATTTGGGTTTAAATGAAGACTACTATGGCAATATTCTGATTGCTGTTACTGAAGCTGTAAATAATGCGATTATTCACGGTAATAAAAATGAAGAGTCAAAGCAAGTGGTGGTTGAGGTAGATCATGAGGGAACAAATCTTACGTTTAATGTAATTGATCATGGTGATGGTTTTGACTTTGAAAACTTGCCAGATCCAACTGCCCCTGAGAATATCCAAAAGCCAGATGGTAGAGGTATTTTTCTAATGAAGAATTTAAGTGATGATGTTAATTTTGACTTGAATGGTTCTAAAGTAAGTATTACCTTTGCGGTAAATGCATAACATAACATTTCATTTTGAAGATATAGAAGTTCCGAATTTTAATTCGAAATTTTTTAGTTTGTGGCTATTAGAAGTTGCTAAATCCTATTCAAAAAATTTAGGTGATTTGTCTTATATTTTTTGTTCTGATGATTATCTATTAGAGGTTAATCGTTCATATTTAGATCACGATTATTATACGGATATAATTACATTTAATTATAATGATGATGGGTTTATTGCTGGGGATTTGTTTTTAAGTGTTGATCGGATTAGAGAGAACGCTAAAGATTTTAAAGTGGAATTTGAAAATGAACTAGCACGTGTTATGGTGCATGGTGTTTTACATCTGTTTGGTTTTGATGATAAGACTGAGCTAGATGCTACACAAATGAGGGAAGAGGAAACTAAATGTTTAATTTTATTAAATAAGGTTTCACGTGAAACATTGTAGAAATTGTTCCACGTGAAACATTTTAAGATATGTTGCCAGAATATGATTTGATTGTTGTGGGTGGTGGTCATGCCGGGTGTGAGGCCGCGCTTGCAGCCGCAAAAATGGGTTCGCAAGTTTTGTTGGTTACTATGAATTTGCAAAACATTGCTCAGATGTCATGTAACCCTGCAATGGGTGGTGTGGCAAAAGGGCAAATTGTGAGAGAGATTGACGCCCTTGGTGGTGGGTCCGGAATCGTGACCGATAAGAGTGCGATTCAGTTCAAGATGTTGAACTTGTCAAAGGGTCCGGCAATGTGGTCTCCAAGAACTCAAAATGATAGAATGCGATTTGCAGAAGAATGGAGGTTGATGTTGGAGCAAAATGAGAATGTTCATTTTTGGCAAGACATGGTGAATGGGCTGTTAGTTGAAAATGGAAAAGCGGTTGGTGTTAAAACGGTGATTGGAGTGGAAATTAAATCTAAGGCAGTGGTGTTGACCAATGGTACCTTTTTGAATGGACTCATTCATTTGGGAGAAAAAAATTTCAAGGGCGGACGTTCAGGTGAAGGGGCGAGTTATGGAATCACGGAGCAATTAGAGGAGCTTGGCTTTGTGTCGGGTAGAATGAAAACTGGAACACCTCCTCGTGTGGATGGTAGGTCTTTGGATTATTCCAAGATGGAAGAACAAGCAGGTGATGTTGACCCTTCTAAATTTTCATATTCTGAACAATCAGAGTTTCTAAATGAACAGAGGAGTTGTTACATTACTTACACCAATGAAAAGACGCATGAGATATTAAGGTCTGGTTTTGATCGTTCGCCAATGTTTAATGGCGCGATAAAAAGTGTTGGTCCGAGATATTGTCCATCAATTGAAGATAAGATTAATCGTTTTGCTGAAAGAGACAGACATCAAATCTTTGTTGAACCAGAAGGTTGGCATACGGTTGAAGTTTATGTGAATGGTTTTTCTACTTCTTTGCCTGAGGAAGTTCAGTATGAGGCTATGAAAACTATTCCTGGTTTTGAAAATGTAAAAATGTTTAGACCTGGCTATGCGATAGAGTATGATTATTTCCCGCCTACTCAATTGCATCATTCTTTAGAAACTAAGTTGGTGGAGAATTTGTTTTTTGCTGGCCAGATAAATGGAACTACAGGATATGAAGAGGCAGCATCTCAAGGTCTAATGGCTGGAATAAATGCTCACCTCAAATTGCACGGTAAAGATCCTTTTGTTTTATCTAGATCTGATGCCTATATCGGTGTGTTAATTGATGATTTAATTACAAAAGGAACTGAAGAGCCATATCGTATGTTTACTTCTCGAGCTGAATTTAGAATTTTGTTGCGCCAAGATAATGCAGATTTGAGATTAACGCCCTTGTCACACAAAATTGGCCTTGCTGATGATGAAGCATTAGAAAAGGTAAATGAGAAAATTCGAATTACTAATGAGATTAAAGCTTTATTAAAAAAGGTTTCTATTTCACCAGAGGAAGTTAATGGACTTTTGGAATCTAAAAACTCGTCACTGATAAAGCAGAAACAGAAAGCGAATTCTTTATTACTTCGTCCGCACATATCGTTAACAGACTTAAGATCTACAAGTGAGTTTTTAGAAAAGAAGTTGCATGAGGTTGCGGGAGAGCATGATGATGCGTTGATGCAAGCAGAGATACAAGTAAAGTATGATGGTTATATTTCTAGGGAGCAGGAGAATGCAATTAAACTAAATCGTCTTGAAGAAGTTCGAATTCCTGAGCACACTGATTACAAATTGTTGTCTTCCCTTTCTTCAGAAGCAGTAGAAAAATTATCCGAGATTAAACCAAAGACAATTGGTCAAGCGAGTCGTATTTCAGGTGTTTCTCCATCTGATGTGTCAATTTTGTTGGTTTACCTAGGGAGATAGAGCCAAAAATTCATTTTAAAGCTTTTTGCGGGCCTTTATATGATTTTGTATAGAAACACCTTGGGTGGTGTGAGATCTTGCCCTAAAACGTTGTTTCTGAAGGTTGGCTAAAAACACAATAAAACATTGTAAATCAAATAGATAGATGTTTTTGTGTGCTAGAGCTTGACTAAATGCAGTAATTTGTGTTTTTAGATCGTAAAGTATTACGTTCTTTACCTCTTTTCGTCAGAAATTGATTTTTGCTTTTCTTTCCTGAAAACGGATTTATATAAACCAATAATGTTTACACTCAATCCATATCCGTAAAAAGCTGTTCTGAAAGTTTGCTTGACAATATTATTTTCACTTGAGGTTAATCTCATTCCTACAGATCCTCTTAGTGCTAACCAAGTGAGCGGATAAAATTTGACTTGAGTGGATGGAATTAGCGCTATAAAGGGAGCTTCGATAAAGCTTTGAAAAGCGCCAATAGTGTCTTTATAGAACCCAAGAATTCTTCCGGCACCCAGATGTATCGGAAAGTCTACTTCCCACCAGCGGGTTTTCAGAAAAACGCGCTCATAGAAAAGGGAAGAGTAACCTAAATCAAACCTGATTTCAGGCGCGGCAATATCTTGACCTTCAGAACCTACCAAAACATCCTCGAAAATTACGCGTTTATTGAGCCAATAGAATCCTAGACCGAACTTATGTACACCTCTGTACTCCGCACCGATTCGGAGTCCGTTAATTTTGATTTTAGTGCCGTTAAAGAAAGATCTTCGAGCATCTAATCCAACCAGCATTTTCCAATTTTTATCGCCGTAATGGTGAGGAAAAAGATCGATTTTACTGGATGTGGTATCACTTTGTGACCAAGCAAGGCCCTGAATGCAAACCAATAATATCAGGCAGAATTTTTTGTGCATTATTGTTCGAATTCTATGTTAAATTCAGAATTCATAATCAATTTGCCTTCTAGTTTTTGATCGCTACCTGGACGCACAAAACCTTTTAGTTTGGTGGTTTTCTTTTTGAGAATTAAGTCGTTCAGCTGTTTATCAGTTAGTTTTTTAGACATGAAAACAAATGGAATCAAGAAGTCACATGACTTATTATACTCACTGCATCCATAGGCGCTTTTGCCTTTGATTAGCGTGCCGTTTTGACATTTTGGGCAAGTTGACCCTTCTACTTCCGCGGCTTTCTTTTTAGGGCTAGCTTTTGCTTTTTCAGGAGTAATGGCAATGGTTTTGTCTTTGGCAAACTTCACGTTATTCGTAATGTCTACAACCATTTGTATCAGCTCTTGTTTGAATTGATCTACTTCGTATTCACCTTTTTCAATCAACCTTAATTTATGTTCCCATTGACCAGTTAATTCGGCTGATTTCAACAGGTCACTTTTTATGGTGTCGATTAGATCTACACCTGTGGGTGTGGCATGAATGTTTTTCTTGATTTTACTTATATACCTTCTTCTAAATAAGGTTTCTATGATGTTCGCACGGGTAGATGGACGACCAATGCCATTTTCCTTCATTGCGTCCCTAAGTTCTTCATTGTCAACGTTTTTACCCGCGGTTTCCATAGCTCTCAGTAGGGTGGCCTCAGTAAAGTACTTTGGTGGTCGGGTCTCCTTTTCTTGAATTTCAGGTTCATGTGGACCTTTTTCACCTTTTTCAAAACTTGGCATCAAATTATCTTCGGTTTTGTCCTTGTTTTCATCCTTATCTTTCTGATAAACAAGACGCCATCCAGGAGAAATGATTTGCTTACCGGTTGCTTTAAACTCTAGTGCGTCTACTTTACCTAAAACAGTAGTATTTGAAACTTCGCAATCAGGATAAAAAACTGAGATAAACCGCTTTGTAACGGTGTTGTATATTTTCTGTTCATCAGGTGAAATTCCAGACGGAACAATGCCGGTAGGAATAATTGCATGGTGATCTGTTACTTTCTTATCATTAAATACTTTTTTAGACTTTCTTATAGGCTTCCCCTTCAAAGGTTCAGTTAGTTCAGGAAAGTATTTTAGGCCTGCTAGTATTTTAGGCACTTTTGGATAGATATCCTCCGATAAGTAAGTGGTATCTACCCTCGGATATGTGACCAATTTTTTCTCGTACAATCCTTGAACTAGTTTTAAGGTGTGATCTGCCGAGAAGGCAAATTTATTATTGGCTTCTACCTGCAATGAAGTTAGGTCGAATAGTTTTGGTGGGTGTTCTTTACCTTCTTTCTGTTCATAAGATACGATTTCGAAGTCTTTACCCTTGACATATTCGATCGCTGCTGCAGCTTTTTCTGAAGTTTTTAGACGCCCGGCAGATGAAGAGAACAATGTTTCACGATAAACCGTTTTTAGCTCCCAATACTTTTCTGGCTTGAAGTTTTCTATGGTTTTTTGCCTTTCCACAATCATTGCGAGCGTGGGAGTTTGTACCCTTCCAATAGACAATACTTGTCGCTCAGCACCATATTTCAATGTATACAAACGCGTGGCATTCATACCCAATAACCAATCACCTATTGCTCGGGAACTTCCTGCAGCATAAAGGTTTGTAAATTCTTTTCCGTCTCTCAGTTTTTGAAAACCTTCTTCGATTGCTTCTTCAGTCAAAGAGGAGATCCATAGCCGTTTGACGGGTTTGTTGTTTTTTGCCTTGAGTAATACCCATTGCTGAATCAGTTCACCTTCTTGGCCGGCATCCCCACAGTTTATTACCTCATCACAACGTTGTACTAAAGATTCAATGGTTCTGAACTGTTTTTGAACCCCTTGGTCTTCCATTACCTTGATACTGAATTTAGAGGGAATCATGGGTAAAGTGGCCAAGTTCCACCATTTCCAAACTGAGGTATAGTCATGAGGTTCTTTAAGTGTGCATAGATGACCAAAAGTCCATGATACCCAATATCCGTTACCTTCGAAATAACCATCCTTTTTCTGGTTGGCGCCAATTATAGACGCAATTTCTTTAGCTACACTAGGTTTCTCTGCTATACACAACTTCATAGATTGTTAGGCTTTGAAATATCTGAATACGGAGAAAGTATGAGGGTTTGCCTCATCTTTTTTATGAGTAAATAATCGTTCTTTTGACCAAATTGTAGGGTCTATTTCAGGGAAAAAGGTGTCACCTTCAAAAGCCTGTTCAATTTCAGTGACATACATTTCGTCTATTAAATCTTGCGCTAGGGCCAGCTGATAAATTTGTCCCCCTCCAATCACATAAACATCTCTGTCGTCTGATTGATAGGTGTCAATTGCATTTGAAATGTCAGAAAACACCTCACAACCTTCGTCTTCGAATGAAAGATCTCGCGATAAGACAACATTAGTTCTACCTGGTAATGGACGATATTTGGCTGGAATAGATTCCCAATTTTTGCGGCCCATAATAACTACATTTCCCTTGGTCATGCCCGAAAAGAATTTCATGTCTGCCGGTAAATGCCAAATGAGGTCATTGTCTTTTCCAATGACGCGATTTTCGGATATTGCAACAATTAGTTTTACCATTAGATTGAAACTGCTGCTTTGATGTGTGGGTGGTATTCGTAGTTCACTAGCTCGAAGTCTTCAAATGTGAAGTCTTCTATGTTAGAGATGGTTGGATTCATTTTCATAGTTGGAAGAGGCTTGGGCTCTCTACTCATTTGTAAATCTGCTTGTTCAAAATGGTTATTGTATAGATGAACATCTCCAAAAGTGTGAACGAATTCACCATATTCTAAGCCGCACACTTGTGCCACCATCATGGTTAAAAGTGCATACGAAGCAATGTTGAAAGGAACACCTAAGAAGACATCTGCGCTTCTCTGGTAAAGTTGACAAGACAATTTGCCGTCTGCTACATAAAATTGAAAAAAGGCATGGCACGGAGGCAAGGCCGCTTTCCCGTTGGCCACGTTTTCTTCAAATGAAACTGAAGTATCGGGCATGACAGAAGGATTCCAAGCAGATACCATGAGCCTTCTACTATTTGGGTTCTTTTTAATTTGTTCTATTACGTTTTTCAACTGATCAATTCCGTCTCCGTTCCAGTTGCGCCATTGCGCTCCATAGACTGGTCCTAAGTCCCCGTTTTCATTGGCCCACTCGTTCCAAATTCTTACACCATTATCAGTTAGATATTTGATGTTGGTGTCTCCTTTGATAAACCAAAGAAGCTCGTGTATAATTGACTTTAGGTGGAGTTTTTTGGTCGTAACCATTGGGAATCCTTCTTGCAAATCAAAGCGCATTTGGTAGCCAAATACACTTTTAGTTCCAGTTCCGGTTCTGTCTCCTTTTTGAACACCATTTTCTTTGATGTGTCTCAGTAAATCTAAATAAGCTTGCATTGGTTTGTTTTGATTCACTAAAATTAAGCAAAGAGATGTTCACGAAATGCAACTGTAGAGTGAATGTTTAAACAAAAGGGTAAATTTTTTCAACAAATTTTTGGATTACGTATTTATACTGATACATTTGCTGCGCCTTAAACATCTGATTATCATGAAAAAAGCATTGGTCGTAGCCTTATTTTGTTTATCAAATCTAGTGTATTCTACTGAGTTGCCGAGAGGAGCAGAAGGTGTATATACCGGTACAATAGCGGCCTACCAATTTGACTGGCAAGGGAGCACTTATTCAGCTGACGCGCAAGAGGTCAAAGTGGTTATTACAGACAAAAGAGTTATCTACACTTCAGGCAGCACAGTTTATACAGGTGATATTGATTTTATAGCGCAGAGTGATAATTTATTTATCATTAATGCTAAAATGAAAACAGGAAAGTCGATCAAAATAGACATGCAATTTGCTTATGACAAAAAAAGCAAAAGCCTAACTGTAAAGGGGAGTAAAGGCGTTCCTGATGCTCAATGCGGTAGATTAAAGTCTTAATCCTTGTAGTTGTAAGACTGAAGCTTCTGTTTGATTTCTTCAATGTGCTTCATTTTCTTTTCCTGTCTTAATGCAATCGCACTTTCTGTAAAGTAAGTATGTTGTTCAAGGAATTTTACTTGGATTTCATCCCATGCCCGATCACTTTGCAGTTTGCCGTGTTCTCTTAACTCCCTGCGAAGTAAGTCTGCTATTTCATGAAAGTCATCTCGACCCAAGTAATCGAGGTCTGCATCACACATGATTTGCTGTAAATGCGTGGTCGGACTCTGCGGAATTTCAGTCGATTTTATCAGGCCGTCAATGATGTCAATTTGGTCTTCTGTGTAGCCGTATTTCGGGAGAATTTCGCGTGCCAATCGCATCCCTATTTCTTCATTGTGCTCATATTTTTCTATGAATCCTGCATCATGGTAGGTAGCAGCAGATTTTAATAAGAATAAATCTTCATCTGTAATACCCTCCATAATGGCCAATCTCTCCACTGCTTGCGTTACATCAATGGTATGGTTGATGCTGTGGTACAGTAGTTTCGGTGATAGTTGAGCTTCCAAGATTTTCATGATGTGACGCTCAGCCTTCATGTAGTTGATTGAACTGTAAAGGTGCAGGTCAACAATCTGCCAAAACTTCTTGTTTGGAATCAGCCCTTCTCCATTTTCAGAAAGCTCAGCCTTAATGCCTTTAACACTATACATGTCGAGCATTCCCTTATGCTTCGTTTGGATTTTTCCACGATAAGCACAGTCAAAATATGGTGCTATGAATTCATAAGTGTTTCCTGAAACGTTCACGATTCCTGGTTGCCCATGCATTTCCATTCGTTGTGCTTGGTTCACTGATGCTCCCCAAATGTCATAAGCGAAACGCTTTAATCCAATCACACCCGCAATCACTTCACCGGTATTAATACCAATTCGAATTTTCCAGGTACTTGGATCTTCTTCAGCTTTTTGAGCCATATATTGGTTAATCTCAAGGGCAGCTAATGTGACCTCAATAGCGTTACTCTTGTTTCTGATCGGAACACCCCCAGCGCACATGTATGAATCACCAATAGTCTTTATTTTCTCTAAATCGTATTTCTCTATGATTTCATCAAATTTGGAGAAATATGAATCCAAGCTTTGCACCAAATCTTGAGGTTTCATGTCCTCAGCGATTTTTGAGAATCCTACAAAGTCAGTAAATAAAACAGAGACGTTGCGGTAATACCTTGCTTTTGAACGTCCTTTGTTTTTTAGCTCTTCTGCGGTTCCTTCAGGTAAGATGTTCAATAGTAGTTGTTCTACCTTAACTTTTTCTTTTTCAAGCAATTCATTTTGATGTTCAATCTTAGCTTTTTGGATTTCAGCTTTTTTAGCTTGTTCTTGAATTTTTTTACTTTGTTCAGTAACCTGTCGCGTTCTTTTTACAACTTCGATTTCAAGACGGACTTTCTGTCTTCTAATTTTATCGACCCTTCTTCGATAGATAATAATTCCGGCAATGAGTAAGGTGAGTACAGCTAGAATTCTAAACCACCATGTCAACCAAAAAGGGGGAGATATGTCAATCTCAACTGTAGTTGGCATATCTGACCAAAGTCCATCTGCACTTTGTGCATATACTTTTAAGGTGTAAGATCCATGTGGTATATTTAAGTAGTTAACCTTGTTTTCATTTTCTAAGTAGGTGTATTCCTCTTCATGTCCAACTAGAATGTATTTATATCTCGTTTTAGAAGGGTTTGAGTAATTATTGGATACAAACTCAAAGGAGATGTCGTTTTGATTGTATTCAAGCTCTAAATCAACCGAATTAGTGATGTGTTCAGCCACCAATTGTTTTTTGTTGGTTCCTTTGGTCGATAATGTGATTGAGGAAATAATGACTTTTGGTTTATTCGGGTTTATATTGATTTCGGTTGGATCGAAAATGTTAAAGCCATTAATTCCGCCAAAATAGAGCAGTCCATCTGAGGTTTTCATGTAGGCGTTAGTGTTGAACTCATTGCTTTGTAAACCGTCTTTCACTGAATAGGTCGTAAACGTTTCTGTTGTTGGATTAAACTTGGAAAGGCCCTTGTTCGTGCTCATCCAAATATATCCCTCTGCATCTTCTAGCAACCCATAAATAACATTGTTAGAAAGTCCGTTCGCTTCAGTGTAAGAAATAGTTTCTTTGGTTTTAAGGTTAAGTTTTTTCAATCCTTCGCCGTACGTTCCAAGCCAAAGAATTCCTTTTTCTGTTTGCAATAGTGAAGTGATCTGCCCGTTGTCTTCATTATAGTTAACAATAGGGTAGTGTTTGAAATAGAATGAGCTGTCTTCCCGCTCGACCATATTATGTAAACCTGCGTTTGATGTGACCACCCATAGTTTTTGTTGAAGATCTCTAAATACGATTTTAACTGAGCCCTCGCCGATTGAATTGGGTTCTGAAGTGTGCTCGTAGAATTGATATTCGTATGTCTTTTTGTCGATTATGGACAGGCCAGCCCTACTTCCGACCCAAAGTCTGGAGTCATCTGCTTTTTCTATGGCATAAACCCTTATGTTAGATGAATGCTCATTGTCCATGAACTGTATGCGTTCAAAGAAATAATCATCATAATGTAAATCATTGATGGTCAATTTATACAGACCGTCATCATAACCAAGCCAAACTATTTTAGGGGATTCGATATAAATGCTGAGCAAGTAATGCTGTGCGTCATCCTCTCTTAATACATGATAGAATTCATTATCTTCTTTACTGTAAATAGTAAGATCCTTCTTTGTACCGATATAAATATTTTGAGATGAGTCTTCAGCAAAAGACCACACACTATAGTCAATCAGCCCTTCTTTAGGATTGTTATTCAGTGATATGGTAGTAAATCCCTGTTTGAATTTATCGAATTTTGACACCCCTTTTTCTGTGCCCACCCAGATCACACCTGAGACGTCTTCATATACAGCGAGTATGTTGTCGTCTACTATACTAGAATTGTCATATGGGTTTTTATGATAATGAAATATTTTTTCTTGGTTGTCACTAAAATCAACCAGATACATTCCTTTTTCAGCTGTTCCTATCCATACTAGGTTTTTGCTCTCGGCATAAGCCGTATTCGTTTTAGTGTATCTTAATTTACCTCCTTCGGTTAGGTTATTAATCGTAGATTTATCTGTAATCAAAAAAGGTCCGGTTTCTGTTGAAACGACCATCTTACTTCCATTAATTTCTTCGAATTCATTGATTTCTCCGAGCGAACCTAGTTCAATGTTTTCAATTGTTTCAAATGACTGATAAGGTGGTGCGGCAAAGAATATTTGGCCATATTTAGTGCCCACCCAAATGTTTGATTCAAAATCTGCGTAGATAGTGGAGAATACTGAGGTTCCATTAATTTGATCTAATACTTTTACAGTGTTAGTTTGGGTGTTAATAATGTTTATTCCATGTTTTTCAGACAATGCCCATAAAAGTCCTTGCTTATCAAATGCGAGATGGGTGAAAATATAGCCTTTAAGTTGTGGAAAATTGTTTCGATTTATTTTAGAAATGTCGCCAGTTTTTGGGTTCAGGTTGGCAATACCCCTGTTGGTTCCAAACCACAGTTTGCCTTGACTGTCTTTGACTAAATGATGGACGTAGTTGTTCGGTATTGAATTAGCATTGTTGGGCTCATTCTTTAATACTTGAAAATTGTATCCATCAAAACGATTTAAACCATCTTGTGTAGCGAGCCAGATGTAACCAAAGTTGTCTTGTACAATTGAGGTCACTTGACTTTGCGATAAGCCCTCTTCAATGGTGTAAGTATCAAATTTTATACTCTTTTGCTGAGCATTGACGCCGAGACAAGTAAAAGTAAAAAATAGCAGTGTTAGAAGCTGCTTCATTGACCTTAGATTCTGATTCCAATCACCAAGATGTCATCTACTTGAGCGTAGTCACCTTGCCAATTTTCAATTGTTTGGTTGAGTTCTTTTCTTTGTACGTCTGGAGCTTCTTGATGTACTCTTAAAAGTTCTTCTCTAAATGTTTTGTAAAGGAATTTCTTACCTTTTTTACCACCAAATTGATCCGCATACCCATCAGAGAACAAATAGATTTGATCCCCTTTTTTGAGGTCAACTACCTCATTTTTATACTGTTTTGTTCCCGGTTCAAATGACCCTATGGCAAATTTGTCAGCTTTGGTAATAAGGAATTCACCATCTCTTATGATATACAATGGATTGTTTGCACCAGAAAATTCTAGTTGCATCTTTTCGTAATCAATTGCAATTAAAGCAAGGTCCATTCCGTCCCTTACATCATTGTCTTCACTGCCTTTATTCAGTGATTCAGAAACGAATGCGTTGAGCTCATCAAGTATCATACTAGGTTTACCTGTGTGATGTTCTCTGACTGCAGCATTTAGTCCATTTGCTCCAACAAGTGACATGAATGCACCTGGCACACCGTGCCCTGTACAGTCAACAGCGGCGGCGTATGACTTTTTACCCATTTTCTCAAACCAATAAAAGTCTCCTGAAACAATATCTTTAGGTTTAAACAACACAAAAGTATCAGGACAAATTTCTTTAACTTGTTCTGCAGGTGGAAGAATAGAATATTGTAGTCTTTTTGCGTAACGGATACTATCAGTTACGTCTTTGTATAACTCTTCTAGACGTTGGTTTTGAGATTCAATCTCATCTTTTTGTTTTACAACTTCCTCTGTACGTTCTTTTACTTTTTGTTCCAGAATACGCTCGGTTTCAGCAAGTTCATCTTTCATTTTCAGTAAAGCATGTCCTAGTACATCTTCATCACTTAGTGGTTGATAAGGGTAGTTGAAGTTACTTTGCCCAACCTCCTTCGCAAAATCAGTGGTCTTCTTTAGTCCATCAACAAGCTCAATCATGGCTGATGACATATCTCCGATCTCATCATTGGTAACGTTAATGACTGTTTCAGGGAAAATCCCTTTTCCTAAAGAGAGCAAAACTGAACGCAATGATTGCAAAGGCTTAACAATAGTATTGGTGGTGAAGATGGCAATGAGTATGGCGAAAATAATCAGGCCGCCACCCAAGTACCAGTAGTATTCTAGACTTTCAAAGTTCTGTTTCGACTTTGCTGAAGATGTTTTTACTAATTCAAGCGCATCTTCTTCCTTTCTTTCGAGAGAGTTTTGGATCGTTAATAGGTTCTGGTCAATTTTGCCAGCAAGTACAGGAACATCACCGTCTTGTGCAACTATAAATCGAGCAGATAGTGAATTGAAAGGGTCATCATAGCTTGCGATATCTGGCAATAACATCATGATGTCATTGTAGTAGATAAAAAGGGTGTCAATCTTTCCAATAGCTTTATTCAGATTCGATAAGTCTTCTTCATCCTTCCATTTATCAGACAGTTCTAAAATTCCCTTTTTTGTTTCAGGAATGTTTTGTTCCATCAAGTTTTTTAGCCTGATTTTATCCGGAACATCATTTCTACTTTGAATTTCAACCCACTGTATAGCCAAGAGTTTCGATTCATTAACTAATGTTCTCAGCTTGGTCACACCCTCTTTTGATGGTGTAATAACATCAATTAGTTGTGTAGATGTTTTGTCGTTTTCTTGGAAAGTAGAGATACCGTTGTCAACGGCTAAGAAGGTAGCACCAAACACTACTATAATAAACAGAATAAGGACGCCAAAACCCGTCCCTATCTTTTTTCCTATGGTAAATCTGAAACTCATTAATGAAGTAATTACTCTTCAAGGTTGTTCAAAATTTCTGCGTATTTTTTGTATTCGGTGTCGTCTTTGAAAGTCGTTGAGTAGATTCTTACAAGCTCTTGTATGACATGTTTGTCCTTTGGGTTGGCCTTATGCTTGTCTAATAAAATTGGTAAGTTTTTCTCATCTAGAATTTTCTGATATTTCTGGTATTGCTCATTTTCTGAACCATATAGACCATAGCAGCATCCAGTCAAGGCTTCAATAACATCCATTCTTGAAGGGTCAAGTTGATGGGCCTTTTCTAAATAAGGCATTGCCTTTTTGAAATACTCTTGAGCTTTAGCTTCTATCATTGGAATTTCTTCAATAGGTGTTAGTGGGTCACTGTTCATAATCAGATCAGCCCCGTTGTTGTAATACATGATTCCAATATTTAAATTTGGCCCGAATTGATTACCATCAATTTTCAATACTTCTTGGAAATAGTTGACACCTTTAGCGGTGTTTCTTGTTTTTTCATCACCACTTTGAGTGCTGACTAGCTTTAAGTATTCAGAACCAAGAGCGGTGTAATATTCAATATCATTCGCTTTAAAATCCATCTCGGCATCAACATACTTAATGTATTTTGCTTTGTAGGTTGTATAAGAACTTTCAGATGCCTCAAGTTTTTTGTCATTCATTTGAGTGACAGCATCATTGTAATATCTAATCACTGTATTATACAAATACCCGTCAATTTTTTCTTTGTATTTGCCTTCTTCGTCTAAGTTTCGGGCTTGAACGAATGATTCAATAGCAATGTTTCTATTGTCAGCATTTCCATCTTGATCTTCCAGTTTGCGGTAAATCAATCCTCTAAGTTGCCACAATTGTGAATTGAATCGTTCATTAGAAACAATAGCTGAGTCAGCATATTTTTGGGCATCAGCATATTTTCCTTCTTGGAAAAGACCGTATGCTTTGGTCGTGTATTGCTGACCAAAGGCAACGTTCCCTAAAAGGAAGATAATCAAAGATATGTTTCTAATTAATTTCATTATTCTACAACGCTACTTGCTAAATCTAGCAATCTATCTGCGATTACCAATTTATGTTTTTTAGCGTTTGACTTATTAATTTCAAATTTCTGGCTCGTTCCTTTAACTACGAAGTTAATCGCCGCACCCTTAGACAAATAGCCTTCTTTTTCTGTTACTAAAAGAGTGCTTTTACCTTTGAATTTAGAATCGAGCGTGCTGATTTGTGAGCTTTTTGTAGGAGTAATGTACAAAATGTGTGCCTTACTAATCTCGCCCACAGAGCTATAGTTTTGAATTTTTATTTCTTGGCTACCTATTGCTCTACCTTCAAATTTCATTTTCAAATTATCATATACACCTTCTTTCGTTCCGTATACACCAATAACAAAATCGCCCTTTCTGTATTCAGAAGGCCAATCAATTAGAGTAGCGAAGTTGTATATATACATAGCTTTAACCGGAGATCTGGTGTCTTTCATTTGAGTTGCACCAGGGTTCATCAATGACATTCCTGTCATTAATAAAGCTCCAAATAATATGTATATGTTTTTACTCAAAAATTTGAATTTGGTTTCCTAATGTACTAAAAGTATGCCAAAAATTAGTTCTCAGTTTCATTTGCAATAGAATCGGCTTGCAAACTTTGCAGGTCACGATCAAACAAATACAGTCCACTTTTATCTCCGTCAATAAGCTTCAACTTATCTAAAATTGTTCTTGCAAGTGCTTCTTCTTCAAGCTGTTCCGAAACATACCATTGCATGAAGTTGTGTGTAGTGTAGTCTTTTTGTTCAAGACAAATATGCACTACTTCATTGATTGAATTAGTAACTTCAATTTCGTGTTTCAACAAAGTGTCGAAAACTTCAAAAAGCGAAGAGAATGAAATTTCTCCAGTGCTTAAAGAAGGAATAATTGCTTTTCCGCCACGCTCATTTACAAACTTAATTAGTCGAAGCATGTGCTGACGTTCTTCGTCAGAATGTGCATAAAGAAAGTTTGCTGTTCCCTCGTACCCTTCGTTTTCAGCCCATGACGCCATGGCAAGATATACATGCGAAGAGCTAGCTTCTTTGGCGATTTGGTCATTTAACGTCTTCTCTACTTCTTTATTCAAACTCATGTGCTTGCAAAAAATTAAATTGGTTACTGCTACGAAAATACTGAATAGTTCATAGATACAGACACAAATAATGCATATTTTTAGTCCACATTAAGAAGTGAATGAAAAAAAACAAGAAGACTAAAGGCGCTAAAAAAAGCGTTCAATTGAGGCAAGACATACTTAATATATTTTATTCTAATCAGGACAAGCAGCTGAATTACAAACAGGTAGCTTCATTTTTAGAAATATCAGACAAAGAACTTAGAAAGCTGGTTTTTAGTATTTTGAATGATTTATCAAAAGAAGGCGTGTTGAAAGAAACACAGCGAGGCAAGTTTAAGTTTAAAAGTCTTTCCCAACGATTTGAGGGTGTTTTTGAGTCGGCTCGAAAAGGAAAGGGTTATGTTATTGTGGAAGGTTTAGACAAGGACGTCTTCATTGATTCACCTCACGCAGGAAAAGCCTTGCACGGAGATCGTGTTGTTATCGAAATGTTGAAAGGCAAAGGTGGGAAATCGAAAGCTGGTAAGGTCGTGGAGGTTATTGACCAAAACAAAAGATTGATTGTTGGAACGCTGGATGTGGATGATCATTTTGCTTTTCTAATTCCAGATAATCATAAACTTGAAAAGGATATTTTCATACCTAAGTCTGAACTAAAGGATGGTTTGGATGGGTTCAAAGCAATTGCGCAAATTACTGACTGGCCGGATAATGCAAAAAATCCTTTCGGTAGAATTGTTGAGGTACTGGGAAGACCTGAATCAAATGATGCTGAGATGAAGTCAATTTTGACTGCTTACGGAATTAAATATGATTTTCCAGAGCAAGTTATGGCTGAAGCGAATCAAATAAAATTGGAATTAGACCCTGCAGAAATCGAAAAGAGAAGAGATTTTAGAGAGATACTCACTTTTACGATTGATCCGGTTGACGCCAAAGATTTTGATGACGCAATATCATATGAAGAACTCGGTGAAGGCAAATATAGAATAGGTGTGCACATAGCTGATGTTGCTCATTATGTAACTGAAAATTCAGCAATTGATGTTGAAGCAAAAGAAAGGGGCAATTCGGTGTATTTGGTAGATCGCGTAATTCCAATGCTTCCTGAACACCTTTCAAATGGTGTTTGCTCGTTGAGACCAAATGAAGAAAAATTTGCGTTTTCTGCAGTTTTTGATTTGGATGAAAACGGCAAAATTTTGGGAGAATGGTTTGGTAGATCCACCATTTTGTCGAAAAGAAGGTTTACGTATGAACAGGCACAAGAGATTATCGAAAATGGAAAGGGTGAGTTGAGTGTTGAGCTGCTTAAGGTTAACCAGATAGCTAAAAATTTGAGGGTCGCGAGAATGAAGAACGGGGCTCTTGAAATACATGGCTCTGAGTTGAGGTTTGAGTTAGATGAAAAAGGAAAACCTGTGGCTACATTTAAGAAAACTCAAAAGGATGCCAATAAACTAATTGAAGAATTCATGTTGCTGGCCAACAAGAGAGTTGGGAGGTTCGTTGGTGACACCAAAAAGAAATCCGTAACACCACTGATTTATAGAGTGCACGACAAACCTGACCAAGAAAAGGTGGGCCAATTTTCTGTCTTTGTTTCTAAATTCGGAGAACGTTTTACGTACGAAAATGAACGAGACATTGCTAAAGAAATGAACCGTTTGTTTGAGAAGTTTAAAAATGAAAATGAGTTTGATTTAATTCAGCAAATGGCCATCAAATCTATGGCAAAAGCGGTATATGATACGGAGAACATAGGGCATTACGGTCTGGGATTTGAATATTATGCTCACTTTACTTCTCCTATCAGACGATACGCAGATTTGATGGTGCATAGGATTTTGTTTAATGAGCTCAACAAGGTTAATAAGCGCTATAGTGATTTGCAGAAAACTGCAGAACATATTTCAATTACTGAGAGAAGAGCTGCAGAAGCAGAAAGAGCCTCCAAGAAGTATTTTCAAGCGTTGTATCTTGAAGACAAAGAGGGAGAGGTTTTTGCCGGAAACATAACCGGCCTGACTGATTGGGGGATTTATGTGGAGTTAGAGGAAAATTTTTGCGAAGGAATGATACCCCTAAAATCATTGAAGGGAGACCGTTATCTTTTTGATGAAGATGACTATATCGTTTATGGTCAGAGGAGTGGAGAGGAATTCAACCTGGGTGATCGATTAATGGTTAAAGTTTTGAAAGTTAATTTGAATAGAAAACAAATTGACTTGCAACTTCTGGATTAATCCTCAGATTCAACCTTTTTCTTTTTAATAAGTTTCTTTTTGAATTCCCAATTCAATTGGACACCGTAGATGTGATTCAGGTTGTCAACTGCCCTGTTTTCTTTTTCGAAAGTATAGAAAGCTTTGATTTCAAATCGTTTAGGCAAATCAACCACAAATCCCGCCTTTAAGCGATAAGTGTCTAGAAACCCAGCATTTTCGTTGGTGGGTTGAATGGCGTGAAAAATTTCACCACCAATATAGGGCTGGATGAGCTTGAAATCATCATGCTTATAGCTGAGTTTAAATGATTGTCTGTAAACGTTTTTACGATCAGGGTAAACATTATTGATGACTTTCAGTCGGTCAAAGGCATGCTGGTATCTAGCTCTTGTCTTGAATGAGAATCCAGCAAATAAGTCTAATCCATACGAAGCGTCTAAACAGAATCGATTTTGATTGAAATAATAATCTCCTGAGTTTTTTCTTGCATATCGATAAATCAAACCAAGGTCCAAGCCATCTATAACCTCATACTCTGCGCCTAACTCTGAATAATACTGGTTTAATCTAGAAACGTTCTGGTCAAATCGAACTTGCGTTTCATAAGAAGCGCTGAGGTTCTTGATGATGCGAGCTTTTATAGCTGTTCCTGTCCAGAATTGTGCGTCACTCTGCTGGGCAAACCCACAAAACGGTAAAAGCAAGAATATGAGAAATAGTCGCTTCATTTATTTGAATACTACGATATCATCTAGATTAATAGCCGTTCCTTTTTCCGTAATTTCAACGTCTCTGGTAACCGCTGTTTCTTCACCAGGGCACAAATCGCAGCGAGTATATGCGAAAACGGTGTACGACCCAGGTAAAAGATTTTTGAATTCGTATGAACCGTCTAAGCTTGTAGCAAATTTGTCATCATAAATAGAATCCTCTTGCCCGTACATGATGTACACGTCATAATCAGCTGCATAGTATTCATCCAAAGTGTCTCCTAAGACATTGGTTTCTACACGGTAGATTTTACCAGTAATTGAAGAGGTTCCGCCTTCGCCCGGGGCTTTGTTACAGGCCGCAAGACCCAAAAATAAGGCGAAAATAGTAGCTGTAATTAATCCCTGTTTCATTCGAAATTTCGTTTTAACCAAAGTTAAACATTTAATTTACATTCTCTTAATCTGTTACAATCTGCACTAAATGGCTGGTTCTAAAAGGATTTTGCTTATATTTGATAGCTACCTTTTGTCTTGATGTTGACCCCCAAGCAACCTTTTTGTAGAAAATAAAGTATTTATGTTATGAAATCTTTACTTACAGCAGGTCTATTTGTCCTTGCGACAACTGGATTTTCACAAGTGATCATCAACGAGTATTCTTGTTCAAATCAAAACGGTCCCACAGATGCCTACGGAGACAATGTGGATTGGGTTGAACTTCACAATATTGGAGCAACAGCATTTGATTTATCTGGTTACTTCTTATCAGATAATTCAAATAATTTGGCAAAATGGGAGATTCCTGCAGGAGCTTCCGTTCCAGCTGGAGGCTATATGATGGTTTATTGTTCAAAAAGAGACGAATTGAACGGTTCAGAGCTCCATCCTTCATTTGGGTTAACCCAAACTAAGAATGAATGGATTATTCTAGCCTCTTCAAGCGGAGCAATACAAGATTCCCTAAAAATTGTCAATATGACTCAAACCGATCATTCATATGGTCGTACTACAGATGCAGCTTCTACATGGAGTATATTCACCACACCTACACCAAATGCACCAAATGCAGGAGGAATGGATTATTATTCTGCAACCCCTGTTATTGATTTGCCTGCGGGCTTCTACAATGGCGCGCAAAACGTTTCAATTTCAACTACAGATGCGTCTGCTACTATCCATTACACCACTGATGGATCAAGACCTGATGCTGGTTCGCCTGTGTATTCTGGCCCAATAAATATCACAGCAACTACCGTGGTAAGAGCCATTGGAATTTCTTCCAACCCAAATGTGCCACCAAGTTTTGTGGCAACAAATACATACCTTATTGATGAAGTTCACACGGTTCCAGTTTTGTCGGTTTGTGGGACCCAAATCATGGATTTTCTAGAGAATAATGCACCGGGTTCATTCAACAACAATTTTGATGGTGCGTTTGAACTATTTGAAGAAGATGGTACTATGGTGAGTGAAGGAGAAGGCTACTACAATAAACACGGTAACGATTCCTGGGCGTATGATCAAAGAGGATTTGATTTGGTTGTAAGAGATGAATACGGCATCACCAATGCAGTAAGACATGAGATTTTTCCGAATAAGAATAGAGATGAATATCAAAGGGTGATTATCAAAGCGGCGGCAAATGATAACTATCCTTTTGCCAATGGCGCTCACTTAAGAGATGCCATGGTGCATACACTTTCTCAAGAAGGAGACCTTAGAATGGATGAACGTACTTCGCGCTTTGCAGTAGTTTATGTGAACGGAACCTATTGGGGGCTTTATGATTTGAGAGAAAAGGTAGATGATTCTGATTTTACAGATCATTATTACAATCAGGACAAATTCAATATTGAGTTCTTGAAAACTTGGGGAGCAACATGGGCCGAATATGGTGACCAAACAAACCCTCATCCTGAATGGGAAGCGCTTAAGGCACAAATTGTCGGTGGCGATATGACTGATCCAGCTCAATACCAAGCGGTGAAAGACGTATACAATACAGGTTCATTAATCGATTACGTAGTGCTAAATTCATATATCGTCACTTCGGATTGGTTGAACTGGAACACTGCATGGTGGCATGGATGGGTTCCACCTCCAGTAGGAGATAAACAAAAATGGCGTTATGCACTATGGGATAATGATGCTTCTTGGGGTCATTACATCAACTATACTGGCATCCCAAGCACCAACCCAGATGCTGATCCATGTAATCCAGAATCACTTCCAGATCCAGGTGGTCAAGGGCATGTTCCAATTTTGAATAAATTATTTGAAAATGAAGAGTTCAAACAAGAGTATATCACGCGTTACGCAGATTTAATGAACGGTGTGTTTTCATGTGAATACATGAATGCGCTACTAGATTCTATGGTTGGTGTGATGCAACCAGAAATGCAACGTCAAATAGATACTTGGGGTGGTACATATGCCGGATGGGAGCAGAATGTTCAGGATTTACGCGACTACATTGATGCGCGTTGTGCAGCTATGGCAAACGGAATGATTGACTGTTACGACTTAACAGGTCCATTTGATTTAACAGTAAATGTAGATCCGCCAAACTCTGGAAAGGTAAAAGTAAATTCTGAATGGGTGCCTTATTATCCATGGACAGGAGAATACTACGGAAACATCAATACTTTATTTAAGGCCAATGCCGAACCTGGTTATGTATTCTCGCACTGGGAATCTACTAATCACACCTTTGCTTATCCTGATAGTTTGAATGATACCTTAGATTTAACTATGGCGGATTCGGTGATTGCACATTTTATCTTCACTGATACTGTAGTTGATCCTCCTATTGTAACTCCTCCAGGACAGCCAAATCCTTCAACTTATCAAGGATTCCATATTCCGAACGCCTTTTCACCAAATGACGACCAGAACAATGATTGGTTAGAATTCTATGCAGGGTGGGATATTTTGTCGTTCAAGCTTCAAATTTTTGATCGTTGGGGAACATTAGTGTTTGAAACATCAACAGTTGGTGATTTCTGGGATGGTAGACATAAGGAACAATTGGTCAATACTGGTATCTATACCTATGCTTTGACTTATGAGAGCAGTGAGACGGGAACCACCAAAACAACCGGTAATATAACAGTGCTGAGGTAATGAAAAGGTTATTGTTCATATGGGGATTGTGTTGGGGATTAACCTCCTTTGCTCAGGATATCCATTTTACCCAACTTCAACAAAATCCAATGTTGTTGAATCCAGCTTATACTGGTTTGATGAATGGATGGGAGAGGGCATCTGTGCAACATAAAAGCCAGTGGGTGAATGCGGGCACAAAGTTTCACACCACTTCAATTGCTGCTGACATGAATTTCTTTAAAACTAAAGGAGGAAATCAAGCGCATATGGGTGCCGGATTGCAACTATACAATGATATCGGTGGCGATAGTAAATTCGGAACTAAACAAATGTTATTGAATGTTTCTGGAATAGTTCCTTTAGCAGAGAATCATACTTTATCAGCTGGATTACAAATCGGAATTGGCCAACGAACCGGTGATTTGTCTGAATTAATATTTGGAAATCAATTTAATGGAAATGAGTTAGACCCCACCTTTCCGTCAAACGAAAGCAATAGTTTGGTCTCATTCGTATACCCAGATTTAGGGTTTGGAGCTTCCTATCGTTTTGGAAATAACAGAGTAGGGTTCGCTAGAGATGATGCAATGGAATTCAAAATCGGATTTTCATATCTGCATGTGAACCGTCCAGATTTAAAGTATCGTTTAGGATTCAAAGAGGAGCTGTATTCGAAAATGGTGATTAACGCATATTTTATGAAAGACATCAGTGGATCAAAGGTTGGATTTGAAGCGATATTTAATCAGTTCTTGCAAGGGCCACACTCAGAAACGGTATTGGGTGGATTGGTGAGATATAGAATTAAAAGCGGATCGAAATCAACGGGTCTTACAAGAGATTCATACATCAAAGGAGGGTTTTATTACAGGCATTTAGATGCTTTTTCTCCTGCTTTGTTTGTCGAGATGATGGGATTTGACTTTGGGTTGTCTTATGATTTAACGTTATCAAAATTAGGCACCGTTACAAGAAGAGGTGGCTTAGAGTTTTCGTTAGTGTATACTAACATGGACTTCGCCCTCTTTAAAAGAAGGAGAAAATAAAAAACCCTGACGTTTGCCAGGGTTTAATCGGTTATCTTTTTCTTACTTCTCTAATTATAACCTTCCCATTCGGAAGACTAATTTTCAAATAAGTGATAAGGTCTCCTCTAACGTAATCAAGTTGGGCTCCTTTTTGTTCAAAAGCGTCTCCCTCTTCGTTTTCAGGTTTTGGGTTATTGCCTTCAGTTACTTCACCGGTTTCGGCGTCATAAATTTTGTGGATGCGTCCTTCAACGTATTCTCTTGTTACTGCCATTTTTTATAGATTTTTGTTCAGCTCTAAAATAGAAAAAAATCTATCTTGAAGACTAGAAATTCCGTATATTTTCGGTTTCGTATGGCCCGTTTTTTCACATTAGTTGTTTCAACCTTGCTCATTTTGAGCACCTCATCTGCTGTGGCTCAAGTTGATTCGCTTTTGAATTGCTTGACGCAATATGAAGAAAATGATAGTTCAAGAATCAGTATTTACCTTCAATTATCTGAGAATTTTGATGGAGAAAATGAAGAGGCGCAAATGCAGTATGCCATAAAGGCTTTGGAGCTTTCTGAGAACCTCGAGCTACCTATTTATTTCATAAAATCTGCCGAAAGTTTAACCTCTATTCATTATTTCAAGGGAGAATATGTTGAATCAAAGGAATACATTTCTAAAGCGGTAAGTGTTGCCCGAGCAAACAAAATGTGGCCTGAACTTGGCTCTGCATTAGTAACATTAGGACAAATTGAAGATTTTTTAGAAGAAGATCAAAGCTCAATTGATCACACTCTTGAAGGCATAGCAATTCTTGAAGACATTAAAGATTACACTGAAATGATTCGTGGTTATAACAGTCTAGCCAGCTTCTATTACTACAGAGAAATGAATGATAAGGCCTTAGAGTATTACAATCTGGCTCGTGCTCTAATGATAAATCATCTTGACATAAAAGAAAATTATGAGCTTGTAGCCGTGACAGAATCCAATATTGGGTGGGTCAACTATTATGATGGAAAGATTGATGACGCTATTGTTCAGTTCAGGAAGGCCATTCAGATTTATGACAAGTATGATAAGATTTCGACTTATGCTGCGAATGCACGTTCTTCGTTATCAGTGATGTATTCAGAGATAGGCATGTTTTTCCCTGCTATCCAACAAGCAGAAGAATCCATTGAAATCAGTGAAGAATTAGGTTATTTCAAGGGTCTATATAATGGTTATGAAGCCCTTGGAACGGCTTATAGAGGAAAAGGCGAAGTGAATAATGCGATTGAATCTTATGAAATGGCTTATGCCTATGCTGACTCCTTAGGATTTCTAGAGGATATGGCCTATTCTTCATTAAAAATAGCAGAAATTTATGAGAGCTTCAATGAATATGAAGAGGCGTATAAGTATTTACTATTAAACAGAGAGCTAAGTGACAGCTTGGAGATGATAAGAAATGAAGCATCTTTTGAAGAAGCTATAACTAAGTATGAAACAGAGAAAACAGAATCACAGAACCAACTCCTCAAAAAGGAGAATGAGCTTAAAAAACTCGAGTTAGAAAATCAAAAAATTGCATCTGATTCTGAAATGGAGAAACAATGGACAATAGGTGCCTCTGTTGGAATTGTACTGTTATTGATTATGATTTTCTTCATCTATCAGAACCGTATTAAGCAAAAGGCCAATTCACAATTATCAGAAGCCTATACAACGATACAACGCTCTCATGCAGAACTGAAAAATGCCAACTTGATCATTCAAGAAAAGAATGATGATATCACGTCAAGTATCGAATATGCAAGTAAGATTCAAGAAGCACTTCTTCCCACGCGTGAAAATGCAGATTTGTTTCGTGACTCGTTTTTCATTTTAAGGCCTAAAGACATTGTCTCAGGCGATTTTTTGTGGTATACAAAGGTGGAAGATAGTGTGATTTTTGCGGCTGCTGATTGCACTGGACATGGTGTGCCGGGAGCTTTCATGAGTATGATCGGAAATTCATTCTTACAGCAAATTATCACAGAAAGCAAAATTTACCAACCTGCTCTTATTCTTGATGAGTTAAGAGCACGAGTTATAGATGCGCTCAATCAGAAAAATGGGGTAGACGCTAGGAAGGACGGAATGGACATGGCCTTGTGTAATTTGAACTTAAAAACAGGTGAATTGCAGTTTTCAGGTGCTAATAACCCACTTTACTATGTTAAAGAAGGTCAAATGATAGAAATTAAAGGCGATAAACAACCTGTGGGATACATGCCAGAGCGTGATGAACCGTTCACAAACCATACGATTCAACTTTCAAAAGGAGACGCCTTGTATGTGTTTTCAGATGGCTACGCCGATCAATTTGGCGGACCAAAAGGAAAGAAATTCAAATACCGCCAAATGAGAGACTTATTGTTCAATAATTACCAGCTTGAAATGTCTCAGCAGAAGCAAATTATGTTAAAGGCTTTTGATGATTGGAAAGGAGACTTAGAACAAATTGATGATGTATGCATGATCGGGGTGAGGATATAGAAGAAGAGATAGAGATTAACCTGAATCGCTATCGCAGACATGAGCGTAAATTTCCTTGGCGTTTGATCAAGAACTTAATCGTTACTATTATTCTAGCTACCTTGATGTACATCTTAGCACAAGAAATTTCGAAAATGAACGCTAAAGAACCTCAGAATTTGCAAGAAATAGAGGTTGAAATTGATTAATCGTAGTGAACGTTTAAGGTAGCTTGCTGGGTTGCTGAACTTCCATCAGAAGAAGAAACTTCAACTATCACAAAGTAAACACCGGCACTCACTTTGACCCCTGCGTGCGTGTAACCATCCCACCAACCATTCACACCATAAAAACGATAAACAGGCTCGCCATGGCGGTTGTAAATGGTGCAAACCAAGTCTTCATAACCTTCTGCTCCATTGATTCTAAATAAGTCGTTATCTCCATCTCCGTTTGGAGTGAAAATATTTGGAATGCTTACCACATTTTGAGCATATGTAGCAGATGTCCATAGACAAAATGCAAATAGTATGGTCGTAAGTAGCTTCATTTAAACGGTTAAGGTATTAATTTTTGTTTAGTTAATCAATTTATTTTTCAATCTCAAATCCATAATTGATGCCCTTGTCAGTTGCCGGAACTCCGTTTTTCATCCAAGATGGCATTGGGGCGTCTTGTAAATAATGATCAAAAAACTGTTTCATTCTTCTGCTCAAATCTCTCTTGTTTGCAAGCTTGCGTAGGTTATGTGCGTCACCGTTATAGTTCAACATCCAAACTGTTTTGTCTAATCTTCTGAGCCCCATATACATTTCAATTCCTTGATACCACGGAACTGCACCATCTTTGTCATTATGCATGATTAAAACTGGAGTAGTAACATTTGGTAACCCAAACAATGGAGAGTTTTCGCGATACAAGTCAGGACGCTCCCAAATAGTGTATCCAATTCTACTTTGAGTACGTTCATATTGGAACATTCTAGAAAGTCCAGATCCCCATCTGATTCCTCCATAAGCAGAGAACATGTTACTTACAGGTGCTCCTGCCATAGCAGCAGCATATTTGTCGGTCATGGTAATCAGTTGAGCTGTTTGATATCCTCCCCAGCTTTGTCCTTGTAGCCCTAGCTTGTTAGTGTCTATCCACTCATACTTATCGCACAGATAATCGGTTCCGCTTACAATACAATTGTAGGCTGATTTTGCAGGATAGCCTGGTTCATATTTGACATCCGGAATAAAAATGATGTATTCATTGCTGACATACTCAGTAGGGTAAACAATTGAAGCTGTTGGCTTCGGGGAATAATAAACATGAAAACGGTCTTGATAGTCTTCATAGAAATAAACAATCATTGGATATTTTTTAGAAGGGTCAAAGTTTTCCGGTTTATACAACAATCCTCTCAATTGTGTACTATCATAAGCTTGCCAGTCAACAAATTCAACTGTTCCCCAATTGTATTCGCTTTGCTGCGGATTAGCATTAGATAGTTTCTTGAAATTTTTGAATGTCATATCTGTAGACTCTAAGTCAGGATAGGTTTGGAAGTTCATTTTTCTGAATAGCACTCGCTTACCTTCTTCTGCCTTCGATACCGCAGTAATACTGTGATTGGATTGGTAAAGTTGATTGATAACAAAGTTGTCCCCATTTTTAGAAATACTATGTACTGATTCGTTTTTCGTTAAGTCATCCATACCCTTAATCAAACAGGCCTCAAGTGAAATGTAAAGACTATCTCTTTGATTGAGTCTAGCCAACCAATAACGCATCTTAGTTCTACTGTCTTTTTGATTGGTTAAAGCCTTGTGTTTTGTTGGATCTGATGGATGCAATAACCATATGTCATAGTAGGATTTCACCACATAATACTCTTGATCATCAATTTTTGTCCAGCCATTTGCAGGTTCAGGGTAAGCCTCAAAAGGCATACCGTTGTTATCAGAAGCAAAATTTACCTTAAGGTCCTTTGTCAAATTCAATTCTTTATCACCGACAACTCCTTTGCTGTACCAGTTGGAATCAGCAGCATTGTACCACACAAAATATTCAGTGGAGGGTGAAATTGATCCTCCATGAAGAACCTCTTTTTTTAGCAGTTTTCGTTCTCCGCTCACAACATCAACTGTGTAATAATCTTGTTTCCAAGGAAACTCCCAGTTTCTTTCTCTTGCGTGTTTACTGTTTTCATAGGCAATGGCAATGTCATCATTGCTGAAGTTTCTTGGATATATTCTGTCAAAGTCTTCATCTTCTAATTGCAGGAATTTTGAGTCTGACAAATGGTACACTGCTAAATACGTTTTATTTTGATCAGATTTAAGTGTTTTCAGCTGCTCTGGTTGTATTCTAAGATCTGTTCCTGACCAAACGTCTACTCTTGCTTTTTCAGTTGCTAACAAAGTGTCTTCTGGTTCTTTTCTTTGAATCTCGTTTGTTCCCATGAAGATGCGTTCACCATTACGCGAGAACTTAGGAGCGTAATTGTTATTCACTGTCCAGTCTTCCGGCATTCCTGTTGTAGTAGAGTCTACCAATAATTTGGTGTTCATCTGGTTAATATCATAATGGTAAAGAGCGTAATTCTTTACTTCACCGGTATCATTTGAGAGTAAATAGACTAAAGCGTCTCCCTGATAATTGAAAGTGTATTTACCAATTGATTGTACTCTTTTGGCTAATAGCTCTTTTTTACCTGTACTGACTTCCATGATGTGGAAAGAGACCGAATCTTTATCCCCCTTGTGACTGGTAGTATAAGCAATGTGTGTTCCGGTTCTATTGAACTCAAATGTTTTTACACGGTGAATTTTCTTTTTGGAAAAATCTTCACCATTCATTACTGTTAAGGTTTTGCCAGTGGTGGTGCTAACCTTGATGCCTTTTTTCTTTAATTTCTTGAGTTCTTTTTTACTGAGTTTTGGTTGTTGATTTTTACTGGACAAATAAGCTAAATGACTTCCTTTCTGTGGAACTTTAAATGCTGTCACATTCGGAATTTTGGCAATTGAATCTTTAGCTACAAAATAGATGCCTAGAGAATCCTTGGGAAGTTTGTTCTTTTTAACGCCGTCTAATTGTAGTTTGCGCAGTGTATCGTGTTGAGGTGAAATCAAGAATGAAACAATCGCATTATTTCGAGCAATTTTTGGTTTCACCCCTCGAGGAACAAGCTGTTTTCGATCTGCTTTGAGGTTTTGAATGGTAAGAACACCATCTCCTTCCAAAGGTTGAGTTTGAAATACAACCAGGTCACCTTCTTTTGATTGAGAGATACCTTCAAGATGATTCCATTCATCATAAGTGGTGTGGTCTATTTTTTTCTTCTGTCCAAAAGAAAAGGACGAAATAACAATGATCAGAAATGTTAGGCAAGTCTTCATACATCAAATATAAAGAACAGATTACCTTATTTTTAGTTTGCCTAAATAATAATTGAACAATAAAAAGAGTATAACCTAATCTATTTTGATGATTTGGATTTTATTGTCAATATGATTCTTTAAACCTAAATCATAGATCATGGTGTATTTTTCCCCCATTGGAGAATTATGGATGTGGGTAAAATAGTTTTTGTTGTAACCGTATGCTTCAGCTACATCCATTGAAATAGGGGCGCTTCGGTAAACTTCATAGAGTTTATGCAGGGTAGACCAATTTCTGTGTAAAATTTTATTGATAGCGATCACACTAGCTTCCTTCTCTTTGTTTTTGCTATTGTGATACTTGTTCTTACACGATACCGAACAAAATTTACGATTTGACCTTCCTTCAAATTCTTTGTGACAAGATAAACAAGTGCTCATGTTAAATGGGTTTTATAAACGTTTTACGGCACTTTGTTATCTGGGTTACATTATTCTAAAGTTGGAGGTTCTTTTCCGGCAACTTTAAAGTCTATTTTGTAAAAGAAAATAGGTAAGAAACCAAGTTGATATCGTTCTGTATAACTAGGAACATTCGGATCTGAACTCGGAGTATACGTCAAGCCTAAAATGTTCTGTCCTAAAGTTCCGGGAAATAGGTCTAAGACGTTCACTAGGTCGAGTCCAAATTCATGAGTAACCTTAGGAGTGTTTAGAATGTAATTGACTTTCAGGTCTACTCTGAAGTAATTTTTGAACCTGTTTTCATTGTAGTTTGAGTCAAGCCAAATGATTTCTTTCAGCGAATCTGATAGCACCTCATTTACTTCTCCGTAGCGTTTTCCTCCAGCATAAGTTATTTTGGCTCCAACAGAGAGTAAGTGTTTGTCTGTATTTCCAAGTTTAAATTCTTTACCGATCAGACCATTAGCAATATAGTTTCCATTGAAATCTGTGTTTCTGGTAACTCCATCACTACCTGTATACTTTGAATCATACAAGCTTAGTGTGGTCATGAAAAAGAAACTTTGGTCAAAGTATTTCTGCAATGTGAATTCGATACCGTAGTTGTATCCAGTGCCGGTGTTTTCAAGACTGTCAGGAAAGAAACGGGCAAATCCAGAGCCTTGATTTAAAATTGAGAATGAACTTGGTTCAACAGTTACCGGTACATTGTACAAGTACTGATAATATGCTTCTGTTTTGAAAGCGAGTGATTTCTTAAGTTTTGTTGAGTAAGACACCACCGTATGAACACTTCTCGTGAAATCCATGTCTAAGTTATGATATACTTTTTCACCGCCTATGTTTTGGTGATAAGTGTAGATATACAAGGGATGATGCTGTGAGTGCAACCCAGCTCCAAACGCTAGTGTGCTTTTATCTGAGGTTGCAATCTTTAATCCTAATCGTGGTTCTACTGGTGAAATGCTATTACTCAGCGAAAAGTATTGGGAGTGAACACCCGCATTTAGCGTTAATCTTTGATTGATTTTGTATTTCCATTGAGCAAATACTTGACCTAGTATTGCCGGATTTGTCGATCGATAATCCCATCTATAATAAAAATTGGAAGTTGAGTCTGTAATGTCATTTCGAATGGAATCTTGCATATTCATTCCGTATAAATCTAGGTTCATACCATATTTGAATACGTGTTTTTTACCAACCTTTTGATTGAGACTTAAATAAGCTGAACCGGTCTGAATTTGATAAGAATAGCCCATCATGTCAAACGGATCAGCTTGATAATCCCATGTGTTGGTAGTGGTGTCAAGGTCTCTTAAGATGTAAAGATGCCTTGTGGTTTGTTGTTGATAAGAATAGGCTAAGGACGATTTTAAAAATAAGTTTTTGTTGATTGGTTTCTTATAGGTTACTCCACCTATAGCCATCTTGGTTCCAAATAACTGATCTCGATCTTGCTCACCAAATGCGTCCTGTGAAGGCTCAGTTTGATCGGATATTAGAATGTCTATACCTGATGTTCCTGCTATTCCCCAAAATGATAAGTTGCCACCTTTACTAAGAGGGAAATTAAGTTTGAAGGCACCGTCAGAATATCTTGGTGTTGCATCTGTTCCGTAGCTAAATCCGATAGCATCAAAAAAGGCTAAAGTAGAAGTACGAGCCATCAATAAATAGCTTGCTCCGGTCTTTTTGGAAATCGGTCCTTCAAACAAGCCCTCAGTTCCAAGAAAACCAAATTGCCCTGAGAATTCATGAAGATTATCATTTCCGTTTCTTACTCTCAAATCAAAGACACCTGCAGTACTGTTTCCATATTCTGCAGGAAACGCACTCATAAAGAAATCTGAATTGTCGAGAAACTTATTATTTAATATGGATACTGGTCCACCAGTTGATCCCGCAATGGCAAAGTGGTTAGGGTTAGGAATACTAACACCTTCAACGCGATAAATAATTCCCAAAGGTGAGTTCCCTCTGATAACCAAGTCATTTCTTGAATCATCAGTTCCTTGAGCACCAGCATAATTTGACATCATACGTGCCGGGTCTCCTCTACTTCCTGCATACCGATTTGTTTCTTCCACCGAAAAACTAGTAGCACTTACGGTTGCCATTTCATTAATCACTTCTCCCTTTTTACGACCGGTAACAACAACCTCTTCACCAACAATTCCAGACTCCTCCATTTGAATGTTTACTATGGATTCTTTACCTGTGTTGACAAGCACTGTGACTACTTTAGGTTTGTATCCGATCGAACTGACTTCTAGTTGATGTTTGCCAATTGGCACATTATTGATTGCAAAGCCTCCTCTTTCATCACAGATACCACCCATGACAGGGTCTGTTGAAATAATTTTGACTTTTGCACCAATGAGTGGATACTTTGATTCATTGTCGATAACAGTACCTCTTACATTTTGAGTTAAAGTTTGAGAAAAAGTACTAAAAGACAACAGTACGAACAGAATTGCACTGATTAATTTCATGAAAGCACGGTTTAAGTACCAACTAAGATACTTAAATATTATTCAATAGATGCCTTGTTTGAAGGATTTGGATTTGTTCGACCAAATTTTACTGACATCATTAACTCATGAGTTCCTGTGTTGAAGTTTTTCAAATTGGTGATGCTCATGTCATATGCGTAGCCAATATTTAACATCTCTCGGTACTGAAAACCAATAAAGCCATTTACTGCGTCATTGCTTCTCCATCCGAATCCGAGCCAGACTGTTTCTTTGTAAATCCCTCTCACCCCGGCATCAAATTTAACAGGAGCCGGTAATCCCATTTTCAGCATCATTGTTGGCTCAATTCCCCAGTCTTCTCCAATACGGAATTTATAACCACCATTGAAAAAGAAGTGATCTTCCATATAAGTTTCAGACCCCACTTGGGTTGCTAAAAAAGAAACTTTGTTGTGGAATAATTGCCCTAATGAGCCGCCAAAATACCAATCTGGGTGGTAGATATAAAATCCAAACTTAGCATCTGGATCAAAAGACTTCAATAAGCCGTTAGAGAAGTAAAAATCATCAGGATGGTAGGTGGTGATTTTATCCGCGTCTAATAGCCATTCATTAAATCCACCAGATAAGGCAAAAGACATGTTCAAGTTCTCAGAAAGTTTTACATGATAAGTGAAAGATGCTTGAAAACCAATTCTTCGAGTGGGTCCTGTCACGTCTGTATACAGATAACCACCTAAAGCTATGTTCTCTTTCTTTAAAGGACCATGAGCTGAAAGTGTAAACGTTCTTGGTGCATCCGTGATTCCAATCCATTGGTAGCGATTCAAGGTGGTCGCCTCCCAGTACTTGTTCAAACCGGCATATGCAGGGTTGAATGCATATTGATTGAACATATACTGTGTGTATTGAGGTAGCTGTTGACCAAATGTGTTCAACGCAACCAACATAATTATAGAGCTAAAAAACTTTTTCATTGTATTACGTTTTACCACATTATTGTTATTGGACCAGTGAATGGATCAGGGAAGTCTTCATGGTCGATTTCTATCGTGTAATAATAAGTTCCTGCTGGCAATCGTTTTCCATCTTGCGTTGTGCCACCCCAATCGTCTTGATAGGTTTCATCTGCAGTAAATAATGGTTCTCCCCATCTGTTATATACGTTAATACTAATTGACACACCAGGGTAGAGCTCAATGAAGTCTAAGATCCAAGTGTCATTTCTACCATTACCATCAGGCGATATTCCATCAGGAATAATAATGTCTGGACGTAAGATTAATTCCATAGAGTCAACGGCAACACAACCATTGGTATCTGTGACAGTAACTGTGTACCATCCAGATTGAGTTGGTTGAACGATAGTTGGGTTCGAACTATTAGGGTCAGTCAAAAAGCTAGTTGGTGACCAGACATAAGTATGTGTTACATCAGGTGAAGTTGGATTTCCACCTATCATTTCTGATTGTGTTGCGAACATTTCTACATCAGGACCAGCATCAACCGTAAATGGAGTTGTGGTAACTACTTGAACTGTGTCAGTATGTGAACAGCCAGAGAACACTACTTCAAGCACATAATCAACGACACCGGTCGTAGGTGAAAGAATCAATTCACTAGTATCAGAAAGTTGTGATGTCATACTGATGTCATACCATGTATAGTCACCATTAGGATCAACGTTTGATGTTCCGTTTAGAGTAACTCCAAAACCTGAACAAATCAGGGTGTCTAATCCAGCATCTGCTAGAACAACCAGCGTGGTATCAACGCTAAGCGTATCTTCGTAAGTACATCCATTAATATCTGTGATACTCAAGTAATAATCCATTGGAAGCAAACCTGTTGGGTCTTCAACATTGATAGTGTCCGTAAGAGTTTGAGATACCCACTGAGTAGTATAGGCTGGAGAACCTCCTGAAATGGTAATATATATTTCACCATCAGGCGAGTCAAGGCATGTTGCATCAATTATACTATCAGTAACAATGGTGATTGCTACTGGTTCAATTAGAGTTCCTGTTTGTGATGCAGCACAGCCATTTGCATCTGTGATGTCAACCGTGTATGTTCCATCACAAAGGTCAATTGCGTTGATGGTTGTTTGATTGTTAGGATCATCCCAAGAGAATGAGAACGGTAGGGTTCCACCAATTGGATTTGAAATAATTTGACCATCACACAATCCGTTACAGGTTGGGTCTATTGTAACTAATGAATTCAGTATGATTGTATCTGGTTCAGTTATAGTCAGATTTACATACGAGATACAACCCAAATCATCAGTGGTTTCTAAAATGTAATCACCAGCGCACAATCCGCTCGCTGCAGGAACATTAACACCAATTGCAGTACCTGAAACATCTAGCCAGTTAAATGTGTAAGGAGCTGTTCCACCAACAACTGAAGTGGTGTCAGCTGTTCCATCACAGACACCATGACAATTTAAATCGGTTCCGATTACCTGCACTACTGCCGCATTTGAGTTACTTAGCCCATAAGTGAAATCTTGAGAGCATCCTGCATTATCAGTAATTGTTACAGTGTAAGTTCCGGCACCTAATCCATTGATTGAAGGCGTTACATCAAGGGTGTTCCATAAATAAGAATGTGGTAATACCCCACCTGAGGAAGTAATAGTAATTGATCCATCATTAAATCCGCAAGCCGGATTAGTAATTTGAGCTGTGGCATCTATTGGGTTAGGGTCTAACATGTCAACTTGCACTGATCGAACGCATCCCGTAGCATCTGTTATTTCGCAGAAATAAGTGCCAGCACAAAGATTAGTTTGTGTTTGCGAAGTTGAATTATCGTGTAACCATAGGTAGGTGTAAGGGGCCGTTCCACCAAGACCAGTAACCGTTGCTTGACCATCACATGATCCCGCACAACTAATCGCTTGTATAACGATATCTTCAGTCAAGCCAGAATTGTTAGTTACATCAACAGTCTCAATTAATTCACATCCGTTTTGATCAGTGATAACAGCTTCATAAATGCTTGAGCAAAGTCCTGTTATACTTGTGCCAGTAGCTGAAGTATTCCAAATTACATTCAATGTTCCTGTTCCGCCGCTTACAGTTAAGTCGATTGCACCATTGCATTGACCACAGTCAGTTGGTGTTACCGTATTTGTGACTATAATCTCTGAAGGATCTACAAGGGTGGTATCGTAGAAATTAATACATCCAAGAGCATCAGTGATTTGTAATGTCCAGTTTCCTGCCGTTAATCCAGTTGGATCCTCTGCAATGATGCCACCAGGATTCCATTGATAAGTTAAAGGTGGATTTACTGCGGTAGTTGTTATTTCCAGACTTCCATCATTAAATCCAAAACATGTTGGATGATTCACTGCGTCCCATGTTAAAGTAGTAGAAGGTAAATCAGAAATGTTAGCAATAAATTGTTCAGTACATCCATTTGCATCAATCACGTCTACGAAGTAAGTTCCAGAGCTCACATTTAATAAGGTGTTGTTTGTCTCCCCAGCTAATGGATTTAGCAAGTTATCATACCATTGATATGAATAAGGTGAGGTTCCACCGCTTGCGAACACTGTTGCGTTGCCGTCAGGCACTCCACATGTTGCGTCATTTGAGAATACATTGCCTGTGATTTGAGGATTACCTCCAATAATCACTGGCTCCTGTCCTGAAGTACATCCATTATCATCAGTAATCTCAACGGTGTAGTTTCCTTCACAGAGGTTCGTTACGGCCGCGTTTGTTCCTCCAACTAGTGGGTTTCCAGTTATGTCGAGCCATTCATAGGTGTAAGGAAGCGTTCCTCCGACACCTACAATGTCAGCATCTCCGTCACATACACCAAAGCACGTTGCGTCATTTGAATTAATTGTCCAAGTAAGCTCAGTAGGCTCATTAATGGTTACTGTTGCAGTAGTGAAATTACAGCCGTTGTTATCTGTAACCACAGCAAAATAATCACCAGTACATAAGTTAGTAGCAGTTGCGCCTGTTTGTCCAATTAATAATCCTGTTAACGCATCATACCAGTTTATTGTATATGGTGGGAATCCTCCACCTGCAGTTACTGTTGCCGTTCCTGTACAATCTCCAAAGCAAAGTACATCAGTAGATGTGACAGGACCAGTAATAGCTGATGGCTCAGTTAACGTGATTAAGAGACTTTGTGTACATCCTCCCGCGTCAGTAACTTCGATTGTGTAATTTCCAGCACACAAGCCACTAATTAGTGGGTTTGTTTCACCTGGAATCGGTGCTCCACCACCATCTAACCATTGATAAGTGTATGATCCATAACTTCCTGTGACAGAAACATTAATTATTCCGTTACAATCACCGTTACAAGACGGGTCAGTAACAGTTGGACTTATTGCAATGGCTGTTGGTTCAATAATATCGTAGCAGTAGTTTTGAGTACATGCCGTTCCATCAGTAATATCAACACACCATGTGCCGGCACCTAGATTCAGGGCGTCAGCGTTTCCTTGTCCATTAGGTGGCACTGGCGTCCATGTGTAAGTATATCCAGCACCTGATCCACCAGAAGGAAACAAGTTAATAGACCCATCTGTAGACCCATTACAACTTATTTGAGTGATTGTTTCGTTGGCTATAATTTGTGATGGAGAGTTAATTGTCACTAATTCGGTAGCAACACATCCTGAATTGTTCGTTACTTCAACATAATAATCTCCGGCGCAAAGACCAGTAATCGAAGTGCCGGTAGCCGCAGCAATTGGGGTCCCGGTTAGACCATCAAACCACTGATTTGTACAGCCAGGGTCAGAGCATACGTATGATACATCAGCTGTACCGTCGCAAATGCCAAAGCAAGATGCATCTGTACTTGACATGGTCAAAGTTTCAGAGTTCACATCAGAAATACCAAATACTTCTGTTAAAGTACATCCATTCGCATCTGTTACCAAAACAGAAATTACTCCAGGACATAGACCAGTAGCATTATTAGTTCCTTCACCTGATGCAGGGTCAGGAGTCCAGTCATAAGTGTATGGTCCTACACCCCCTGAGACGTTAATTGTTGCACTACCATTACATACACCGCACGTTGCGTTGTTTGAGAAGGTTGAGGTAGCCAACAATTCTGTAGGCTCTGTTATGTTTATGGTTGTATCAGTTGTACATCCTGCTCCATCAGTAATGGTTGCTGTTATTGACCCTTGACAAAGATTAATAGCTGAGGTTCCGGTTTGTAGATCAGACCAGTTGATGGTGTAGGTGCCGGTTCCACCAGTAGGATTTAAGTCAACTTGACCAGTACAATCGCTAAAGCAGGCAACATTCGTTATAGTTGCATTTGCCAAAATTGGATTAGCATCAATGATGGTAAAACTAATCGTAGTATCACATATAGATGCATCAGAAATGGTTACTGAATATGTTCCAGGTGCTAGGTTTGTAGCGGTTGCTGTAGTTTGTAATAAAGGATCATCCCACTGGTAAGTGTAAGGTGGATTATTTCCTCCAAGAACCGTTACAGTAGCAGTTCCATCATCTGATCCAGAACATGTAACATCTGTTTGTGCGGTAGTCACATCCCATGCGTTTGTCGGAGATGTCATGTCTACTGGTCCAAACGTCATTGTACAACCATTAATGTCTGTTACTTCAACATTGTAAATACCTTGGCAAACGTTCGAAATTGTATCATTTGTTTGACCAGCTATGTCTACGAAAAACTCATCTTGCCATTGATAGAAATAAGGTGCTGTTCCTCCAGAAACTACCACATCAATCATTCCATCACAGAATCCAAAACAATTCACCGGACTCACGTTAATGGTTTCTGATAAACCGGTAGGTTCTACTACAGGTAGACAGTTGCTACTTATTGTACATCCATTTGCATCAGTAATGTTCAATTGATAATCACCTGGTCCGAGATTCGTTGCTGATTGAGTATTTTGACCTATCGGCAAACCAGTATTACAGTCAATCCAGTCATACGTAAAAGGACCAATTCCTCCAGAGTGAATGACAGTGGCTGTCCCGTCTGCTGCGCCGAAACAGCTGATGTCAGTTGAGGTTTCGTTGTTGATGACTAAGGCAGTTGGTTCAGAAACAGTAGTTGTAAAGATTTCACTACAACCCTGATCATCAGTTACAGTAACACTCCAGTTTCCTGCACAAAGGCCACTAGCATTTCGTGTACCTTGTCCAGACCCTGGAAGACCTGCTCCCCAATTGTAAGTTAGCGTTCCTGTTCCTCCTGCTGCAACAACGTCAGCAGTACCATCACACGCTCCATTACAACTTACATCAGTTGAAGAGATAGTTCCGGTGATCTGAGGCGGCTCGTTCACGATTATAGTATCTGAAGTGACACAGCCTGAGTTATTTGTTAGAACTGCTAAATATTCTCCTGCGCACAAATTCGTAGCCGTTGAAGGGTTAGAAGCTGGATTATCAATTTGACCTATTGGTAATCCTGTTAAGTTATCAAACCACTCAACTACATAAGGAGGGTCGAGCAAGTTGTAGGTGATCGTAGCCGTACCGTCACACAATCCAAAGCAAGTGATATCTGTAGAGTCCATAGAAGTGACCTCAAGAGCTACACTGTTAATACTTACTGCAATATTTTCTGTACAACCTACCGCATCTGTTGCCACCACGTTGTAAGCTCCAGCGCATAATCCTGTGGCAATTGTTGTACCTTGTCCAGTTCCGGGTGCAGGTGTCCAAGTATATGTGAATGCACCAATTCCTCCAGTTGCAAGCACTTCTGCCGATCCATCACAAATTCCACAGGTGGCATCATTCTCTGCAATTACCTGCGTGAAAATTTCTGGTCGTTCAGTGATGGTCATTGTATCAGAGTTGACGATACATCCTGCCGCATCAGTTATTTGTGCATAGTACTGTCCCGGACACAAGTTGTTAATTGAGTCATTATTAACTCCTAAAGGTAAGCCTGTGATTGCGTCAAACCATTCAAAGTTATATGCTCCTGTTCCACCTACAGCAGTAATATAGGCCTCACCATCACATGCTCCAAAACACGAAATGTCTATGATGTTTGTGTCAATTACGATCTCTGCTGGTTCAATGATGGTAAACTGTATAACTGAGTCACACAAATTTTGGTCGGATACAGTGACATTATACACCCCCGCGCAGAGACCAATAGCCGTTGGGGTAGTTTGTAGCAATACGTCATCCCATTGATAGGTATATGCTGGAGTTCCTCCAGAGTTCACAGTTACAGTTGCGGTTCCATTACATTCACCGAAACAGACATTGTCTGTTTGTGAAACTGTTATGTCGTAAGGGGCAGGTTCAGTGATGTTCACATTATCATTAGCAGTACATCCATTATCATCTGTAACAGTTACTGTATAAGCGCCTGCACAGAGTCCACTAGCAACCGTTCCATTTTGTCCTCCAGGCAACCAGTTTATGGTGTATGGAATTGTACCTCCTCCAGCTATAACTTGAGCAGAACCATCACAAGCGGCATTACAACTTACGTGAGAAATAACACTTGCATTTGCGGTTACAGGTGAAGGTTCGGTTATATTGAAACATAGCGTGGTGTCGCACCCAAGGTTGTCTGCAACTGTTACACACCACACACCAGCTGTTAGTCCTGATACGTTTGGTGTTCCATCTCCAACGGGAGCTGCTGGCACCCATGTATAAGTGTATCCTATACCAGATCCACCTGAATTAACTGTAACATCAATGGTTCCATTGGCATCTCCAGCACATTGTAGATTGCTTTGTACAGAAGAAATGTCATATTGAGGTGGATTGTTTAAGGTGATTTGATCATTCATTGAACAACCATTATTATCCGTAAGTGTGACATCATAAAGTCCAGCACACATTCCAAAAGGAGTTGCGGTTCCTTGTCCGCCTCCAGGAGCAGGCGACCAAATGAGGGTGTATGGAGCAGTACCTCCACCTGGGGTAGCAACGACTGAACCATCACATAGGTCATAGCAACTTGGGTCGGTACCAACCATTGCTAGCGTTAATGGAGCAGGTTCTAATACTTCAACTGTATCAGGTATTGAGTTACATCCGTTATCATCAGTAACCGTAATTTCGTAGAAACCAGGACACAAACCACTTAAAGTGTCCACAGCACCAACTCCTGTTCCACCTGGAACAGTTACCCACGAGTATACGTAGGGCAGTGTTCCACCGGATGCATCAACATCCACCGCTCCATCACAAACTCCAAAACAAGATACTTGGTATGCATCAGATGTAGTTAAAATTTCAGGTGGTTCATTGATTGTTATACATCCTGATTGGAAAGAACATCCTGCTCCTCCGTCATCTGTTACTACAACATAGTAATCTCCTGCACATAAGGTTGTTGGGTTTTCATCAGTAATACCCGTACTTACACCTAAGCAAGTAAACCATTCAAAAGTGTTATTTCCTGCACCTCCTGAAGGGTTAGCATTTGCCTGTCCATCACAAACTCCAAAGCAGCTGGCGTCAGCTACAACTGTTGGGTTAGCAGTCAGCACAGGGGGCTCTGTCATGGTAATAACGGTATCGTACTGACATCCCGTTGCATCAAATATTGAAAGCGTCACGTTTCCAGCACAGAAACCTATACCCGGCATAGAACCTTGTCCCGAAGTTGCAGGAACAGGTGCCCAACTGAACGTATACGGCCCTCCATTAGCTCCGCCAGGGGTGACATCTATTTCGCCATCACAATCTCCATTACATGTAGGTTCTGTGATTGTTGCGGCTGCGGTGAAATTTGGTGGTCCGGGCACGGTAAATGAGGTGTCAATTGTACAGCCATTGTCATCCACAACTGTAGCCAGGTTCGGCCCTTGACACAAGTTAACTGGATTGGTAGTAACTTGCATAGATGGTGTCCATGTAACCGCATATGGAGCAGTACCACCAACAGCATTTGTGAAGATTTGACCGTCACACGCCCCAGGACATGTTTCTGCAATTGTCCCTAATAAACTGAGTTGTAGTTCAGTTGGTGGTTCTAGTAATTCTTGAACATAACACTGGTAGAAAATACCTGAACCAGGAGGTCCAATTTCGTCTGATAGATCTTGAACGGTAATTAAGTAATTATCTGCACATAGGCCATCATAAAAGTTGTTCGCAACGAACCCTTGATTATCAAAATTATAAAGGTATGGCCCTGCTGAACCTGAAACGTTAATAGTTAGTTCGCCATCACATGAATCGTTACAGCTAACTTGCACACCTCCGTTATAATCGAGGGTGATGATTTCTACGGTAAGCGTACCATTGTCACAAAGAAAAATCTGGTCTTTAGTAAAGCTAGATCCGTTGAAACCACCCTTTTCAATTGTATTTACTTCTTGTAAGTTAGTCCAGAAGTCTGCTCCGTTTCCTTTGTCTACAGCTTTGTTCAAGTTCAGTTCTTCAACAGCATATACAACAGAGTTGGTAAGGTTGAACTTGTACGAAGATTCGTTAGCAATAATTTTGTTTGAATTGATTGGGTGTCCGTTTGAAGTGAATTGACCGTCCTTGAAACGAATCTCATTTTGCCATGAGGTAATCATTTTTGATTTCAAATTCCAATTTCCCGAAACAAATTCTAAATCAGCAGAAATAGAAATGTCGTTGAAGTCTAATTCATTTGAAAGGTTTGAAGTGTTTTCAAATTTGATTGTATTTAGATGGATATTGAATAGTGATGATGCGGTAAAATTGCCATGAACGGTGAGTTCGTATAGCCCGGTTAAATTCAAGGGGATTTGAGAAGTAATTGAAATGGCACCAACCTCTGTGTTCTCAGTCAAGATTACATCTCCGTATCCTGAAAGAAAAGAGTTTTCGTCAAAATGTACGTGATCATTGATTGTAGGAATGGTTCCAGCGCTTAATCCCCCAGAGGAAAGTGACCAGTGATTAGTGTTGTTCCAACTACCTGATCCATTAATCCAATAATAATCGGCAGCTTTAGCCGAATAGTTAAGTGTGAAAGCTATAAGAACTAGAACAAATTTGAAAAATGACATCTTCATTTTTTTCATAGTTCGTAGTGTTGTAAAAATCATCATACAATTCAATTAACCTTATCTCGCGTTAACTGAGTTGTATTAAGAAAACGCAAGAGGTGTTTAAAAGGTTGTTTATTCAAAAGTTGGGCATTCAGTAGTGCTTGAATTTCCGTAGTTACTACATGAATTAAATCCGCCGGTAATTTCGTGTGTATGCCACTGATTACCAGATAATTTTGAAATCACAAAGTCAAACGAATACCCAATTGATATCCAGTTAAATAATTTTACTCGTACTTGAGCCGTAATGGCATCAGTTCTTCTAAGTCCTAGTCCAAAAGAGAACTTGTTATCTAAGTCGACAAGTGCGCTTAGGTGAAAGTCGATTGGTGTGTTTTTCGTCCAAAGAAAGAAAACGCTTGGAATTACCGACCAACTTTTTTCGAGCATAAATTTTCTTCCCGCCGTAGCGTAAATATGCCTTTGCGCTTTTGCCGTTGGTCCTATTTCATCTAGGGTGTTTCCAAAAATGTTGTGCACTGATAAACCAAAATAAGTTCTTTTGTCCTTCACCCAAAGCCCGAGCTTTCCGTCAGGAAAAGTGATGAATGACTGGCTAGAACCAGGAAGAGCTGGGTCTGCTAATTCGGTAGTGATTTGAGCTGCATTGAATCCTGTTTGTTTAAATCCAAATGAAGTTCCAAAAGATAAATCCCAATTCCGGTTAAGTGGGATGTGAATGGCGTATGCTGCGTGCAAACTTAGGTTAGAAAATGGTCCGAAGACGTCTCTTTTGATTTGTCCTCCAATACCGTGTTTCGGTCCGAATGCATTGCGGTTTCTTTTCCCGAATCTTAGTGGAGCGTGAGCATTTATGAATCCTGTTTGCGGCGCGCCATCTATACCAACCCATTGAAAACGATAACCAGTTCTAATATCGATACAGCTTTTGGTTCCGGCTACTGCAGGGTTAAACGCAAACTGGTTGAACTGATACTGCGTGTAATGTTCTAATTGCTGTCCAAAAGAAAAGGATACAATGCTAATTAAGAATGCCGTGAATAATCCTTTCATTATCGAATAATATTTACTTGACCTTTATAAATTCCTTCTTCTCCTGTCTTCAAATCTACGACATAGAAGTAGGTCGATACAGGTAATTCTTTCCCTTTGTAGGTTCCGTCCCACCATTTGTCCTGTGTTGAGTATCCCACCGTGTGAAATACTCTTTGTCCAGAACGATCATATACTGACACTTCCATATCAGGAAATTGAGCACTGTTTCTAATGACCCATTTATCATTGATGTCATCTCCATTTGGTGAAAATCCAGAATAAATAGTGATGATTTGACCCACAAAAACGTTAACGCTATCTGAAGCTGTGCAGCTACCATCAGTAACAGTTAAAAAGTAGGTAGTAGTAGAAGATGGATTTGCTGTTGGCGTAAAAATATTTGGGTCAGTGAGTGATGAGGATGGCGACCATACTGGATTACCGTCTCCAGATCCGTCTAATGTAACCACATCACCCTCTTCAATATATTTGTCAGAACCGGCGTTTGCTGAAATTGGTGTTACATCAAAGAAAATGCTGTCAGTAGTGTCGGCATAAACACACAGATCGCCGCAATTCATAATGAGTTTTAAATATCCTTCTTCAGATAATTGTGCAGTATTAAAAGTCCCATCAGAGTTAGACTCAATTAGGGTGTTATTGTAATACCAATCAAATGATGATGTGTCTGAACAATTTGAAACTACAGCTTCAACGCTTTCGCTTTCTCCTTGACAGATCACAGTGTTCATGGCAGATATGGATGCCGTTGGAAAACTTGCGTCAACTGCTGGGCCGGATATTTCAATCGTAAAGTCGCATTCGGCCGAGTTTGTCACACCTGCACCAGCGTCTGAGCCATTGACCATCACATAATAAGTTGTATTGGGGTTCAATGCCACAGCAGAGGTTATCGAAAAGTCAGTTCCTGAGCTACCGCAAGTTGAAAATGGGGTATAGGTGCTTTCAACACAAGGGGTTGTTGCATTAAATATTACGGCATCTATTGTCTGACCATAGGCCGGATCAGTATTAAAGCTCAAGTTGGTGAAGTCTACAGTAACATTTCCTCCACTTGCATTGGTGGTAAATAAATACCAGACCGTAGCCGAATTAATCGTGCAGAAGTTGTCATCCGTTGCACTGTCGAAAGTGGCTCCTGTTGTTGTGCCAGAGAGAGGCTGTGAAGCACATAGTCTCATTGAATTTGTACATGCGTCATTGCTGGGTTGAGCAAAAGAGCAAATAGAAGCCAATGAAAATGTTGCTATGAGTAAGTGTTTAGTTTTCATTCAATTCCAACGCTAAAAGCATAAATATAGAGAATTAATCCATGAAAGTACAGTAAAACACTTGATTTACCGCAAGTGGTTTAAGTAGATTTAAACATCATGAAGTGAATTAATTCAGAATCGAACGCCAATTACGCAGACATCATCCAGCTGTTCAATGTCTTTTCTCCAATCCTCAAACGTTTTATTTAAAAGGGTTTTCTGGTCGTCCATACTCAAATTCCTGTTGTCAATTAGCAGTTGTTTGAGTGTCTTATACTTGAATTTTTTACCCCTCGGTCCGCCAAACTGATCAACGTATCCATCAGAGAAAATATAGATGGTATCTCCGGGCTCCAATTTGATGTTATGATTGGTGAAGGGTTTCTTGAACTCAAATTCACCAATAGGTTGTTTGTTGGCCTTAATTTCAATGAGTTCTCCTGTTTTATCTTTTACAATCCAAAGCGGGTTGTTTGCTCCGGCATAAGAAACGGTCCGTTTTTTCAAATTGATTGAACAAAGCGCCCCATCCATCCCATCTTTAACGGTGTCTTCGGCAGATTCAAAAGTTTCTTTGACCAGTTCAGTCAATTGATCTAAAATTTGAGCAGGCTGGGTTAAGTTGAACTCTTTAACACACCTGTTGAGTCCATTTGCACCAACCACACTTACCATGGCTCCAGGAACGCCATGACCAGTGCAATCAACTGCTGCAATTAAAACCTCATCATTGGTTTGGTTCATCCAGTAAAAATCACCCGAAACAATATCTTTCGGCTTGAAAAGAACAAAACTGTTTGGTAAAGCCTCTTTTACTTTTGCTTGAGAAGGGATTATAGCTTGTTGCAGTCTAAGTGCATAGTTAATAGAGTCTACAATTTCACGGTTTTTTTCTTCAACCATTTCTTTTTGGTTCTTCAGCTCTTCCGTTCGCTCTTCTACCTTGTCTTCCAAGTTGTGAATTAAGTCAGAAATGTTGTGTTGCATGTGAATAAAGCTCTTGGATAAGACACCAATTTCGTCTTCTCCCCTCGGGTCTATTTCAACATCCAAGTTTCCGTCTGCCAATTCTTCGGCTCGATTGGTTAGTTCTTTGATAGGTTTCGTGATTTTGCGAGAAATGAAGAAAGACGCAAAAACTATAGAAACTAAAAGGCCGAAGAAAATGATGAAGATGTTTTTTCTAAGGTCATACACATGAGCAAAAGCTTCATCACGATCAATCTCACTCATAATCACCCAATGCATGTCTCGAATGTTCAGAGGTTTGTAAGAAGATAACACTGGAACACCTCTGTAGTCATCAAAAATTTTCGTGTTTGTTTCGCCTGCTAAAGCCGCAATGGTACCTTCTGTTTCAACGGTTTGAAGTCCAACGGTGCTTTCAAAATTTCGGATTTGATTGATAATATTTTCAGAGGTCCCAATAGAAGTGATCATCTTGAAATAATTCTCCCTATCTTCTATGAAAAAGCGAGATTGGTTACGTAGAGTATAGTCATCTGCAACGATATAGGTCTCGCCGCTCTCTCCTAAGCCCACATCTGCCCATTCATGGCGATTGGTCATAATGTCATTTATTTTTTGGATGGGCATCTGGAAAATCAGGACACCAATGTTTTCGTCACCGTCAAAAATAGGAGAAGCGATAAATGAAGCCGGAGCATTATAACTGGGGTGATATGGTTCAAAATCAACTAGCCTCACAAAATCTCTATTTTTTGCTTTAGATGCCTCCTTGAATACATGGGCCAAATTAGAATTGGCATAAGGTCCATCCCGCAAACTGGTTCCGAAATCAACTTCCTTGTAAACTGAATAAACTACATGTCCGCTTTTGTTATCCACCAAGAAAATATCGTAGTATTCAAATTTTTCAAGATAGGATCGAATCAATGGATGATAGGTAGCGTGAGCTTCACTGTAGCTGCTACCATCAAGTGAATGATTGAGATAATGCTTGTCTCCAACTGGGTTTTCGTTATCAGCTATATACAAATCTTGCAAAATAACGGATGATTCATGTGCCGGCCAGTGATGAGCAATATCTTCCGATATTTTCATGTTTACATTGAGCCTCGGCATGTATTCATCTTTATAGTAAGAACGCAAACGTTCTTCATATCTATGAATGTCTTCTTCAGAATGATTGAGTTGAATACCGATAGAATCAAAGCCATTTTTAAAAGCTTTCATGGCGTCCACAATAGTGTGATCTTCAGAAAAGGTGAGAATTTGATTTTCGATATCTCTGAAATAATCTTCAATTTGTGAAGCCTTCATTTCTCTCACGGCTGTCAATCGGTTGAAGGATTCTTTTTCTAGCGAGTGTTTTCCTTTGAAATAAGACAGGACCCCGATTATACTAATTGAAAGAAAAGCAATTACGAAAAACGCAACAGCTAGTTTAAAATTAATTTTTGTATCACTAAATCGCTTTATAAAGCCCACAATTAAGATTTTGATTGAAAGATAATCAAATTGAATAAAATGAATACTTTTAAACTATGATTGTGGGAGAAAACAATGTGCTTGAAGCTGCAAAATTTATGACTTGGAAAGATGATCAGGGGATTGTTAAAACCAAAGTTAAGCCTTTCAGCGAAGTCGGCCTGCAAGATGCAATTGAGAATTCTGAACTGGTGAATTCATTTGAGCCAGAATCTCATCAGGCGGGGTATCCATTGTTGGTTGACCTTAGACAGCTAAAATCAATTTCGAAAGAGGCGAGAAAACATTTCTCAATGAAAGGCAGAGAGAGTAAGGTTATTGCCATTGCTATGCTTGTTGAATCTAATTTAAGCAGAAGGGCTGCTAACTTTTACTTAAGTCTCAACAAGCCAAAGGTGCCTGTAAAGCTTTTTAACGAAGAGGTCAAAGCTGAAGAGTGGTGCTTGGATTTTTTGTCAGAATAGTTCTTTTTCTCCTTTTCGGTTAAATGTTCAATCACTAAGAAATACGGTTTTGTTGAACAAGATTAAATAAAATTAAACAGTAGTGTAGGATTTTAAAAAATCATCATTATATTTGGGACAGAGTTTTTTCATGGTTTTCTGCTTTAGAGAAAATGTTCTCAAAGTAGTATGTAATTCCAAAGTAAGTAGTGTACAAGGCCCAACAGTAGTTGGGCTTTGTTATTTTTTGTCCCAATGAGTTTAGTTTTCGTCTTCAACGCCTCCTCTGCATTTTATCATCAGGCGCTAGATTTTGTGCACAAGATTGCTCATCCATCAACTTACAATTGTCGATTATGCCAAATTACTCATGGAAATATAGGAAAGAAGAAAGAGTGGAAATTATTTGAAGATAATCTACGAACAGAAATCGCTTACTATCACAAAGATGAGTTCGTTCAGCGATACCCTAAATTTTCACAAGTCGATTTTCCCGCAATTTTGTTTGAAGAGAATGTGGTTTTTACTGCCAGAGATATGGAGGACTGGAGCTTGGAGGATTTAAAGAAAGCAATAAGTAAATTGACTAAATCACCTTAGATTTTACTCCGACTTCCTGCATTAGCAGCTGTGCTTTTTCAACTTGTCTTTCGTTATTGTGAAACACAAACATTACCTTGTTTTGAATGTGCTCCAAATGTACTTTTTCTGTGTTTAAATAGTTTTTGATCAGATTGAATATCAACTGGCCCCTTTTCACACTGCTAATGTTAGTCAAAACTTTAATCATAACTTTGTAGTCGAACATCCTACAACAATATTTTAAATGCTCGGATTAAAGTTGAAAACAGACCCTCGTTGGGTTGAATTAGTGGAGACAAACATCTCTGAAGTCTTGACAGATCATGCCTGGTGCGAACAGAAAGCTGCTTCTAATGCAATTTCACTGATTACGCTCAATCCGGAGAAAACAGACCTAGTCAATCAATTGATGGAAATTGCGCAAGAAGAATTGGAGCATTTTAGAATGGTCCATGAGATCATCATTGAGAGAGGGTTTGATTTTGGCAGAGAAAGAAAAGATGACTATGTGAACCAGTTATATAAATTTTGCAAGAAGGGTGGTTCTAGAGATGAAGCACTGGTAGACCGATTATTGTTTTCGGCCATGGTGGAGGCGAGAAGTTGTGAGCGATTTAGAGTGCTTTCTGAAAATATTGATGACGAAGAATTAGCGAAGTTCTATAAAGACTTAATGATTTCAGAAGCCAACCATTATACTGTTTTTCTTGGATTCGCAAGAAAATATGGAGGAAGAGTAGATGTTGATAAGAGGTGGGCAGAATGGTTAGCGTTTGAGGGAGAGTTGATACAATCATATGGCAAAAAGGAAACCATTCACGGCTAAATAAAAAAAAGTGAAATTTTATTTGCTTCAATTATTCAATTGTTGTAAATTGTACACAGTTTTTGGCGATCACCTTGAGAGCAGGTTTTAAAATCCTAGCACGAAACCGTCAAAAGCCTAACTCGATTGAATGATGAATGCGTAATTTATATTTTCTAAATACTCTGGTTTTCGGATCAAAGTCGCACTACATTTTATTTCCTGGTATTTCAATACCTTCTCGAGTTAGAAGTCAAATAGACCTGCACTTCTTGCCCATTTTCAGCTAGGTCAAATTTTAGACTCATGATCACTTTTTGTAATGTTTATCCAACCAGTTGGCGTAATGCTCCTGTTGATATACTTGCGCAAGGTGATTTATCATTTTAAAACTCTATACATACATATAGCGCTCAGGCCTTGAACGCTACTTACTAATGAAAAAATGGGCAATTCACGCCCATTTTTTTTTGTGCCTATTAAAAACCATAAAAAGAACTTATTTTAGTCAACAAATTTAATTGACCAAAATGAAAGATTACATCCACACAGTAGCAGATCGATTTATTAATTACGCTAAGATTGATACCGAAGCTGATCCCAATTCAACCACTTTTCCATCTTCAATGAAGCAAAAAGATTTAGGAAAGCTGTTGGTAAAAGAATTACTTGAAATGGGAATTTCTGATGCTGAAATGGATGAATGGGGGTACGTATATGCTACCATCCCTGCAAATACCTCCAAAGAAGTACCGACTATTTGCTTTTGTGCGCACATGGATACAGCTCCAGACTGCTCTGGTAAAGATGTGAAACCTATACTCCACAAAAACTATAACGGAGATCCAATTACCCTGCCGGATGACAATTCACAAATTATCACAACAGAAAAACACCCCTATTTAAAGGAAAAAATCGGTGATGACATCATTACTGCAAGTGGTCTAACATTACTAGGTGCGGATGATAAAGCCGGTGTGGCATGTATCATGGACTTTGCCAACTTCATGATGAATGAACCAGGTTTTGAACATGGTAAAGTGCGCATATTATTTACTCCAGATGAAGAAATAGGAAAAGGAGTCGATCATGTTGATATGAAGCGTTTGAACGCGGATTATGGATATACTTTAGATGGTGGAGTGCTCGGTTCAATTGAAGATGAGAGTTTTTCGGCTGATGCTGTTGAAGTTGTGTTTCACGGAATTTCAGCACATCCGGGTTATGCTAAGAATAAACTAGTCAATGCTATTAAAGTGGCTTCAGAGTTTGTTGATCGTTTACCTAAAGATAGCTGGTCGCCCGAAACAACTGAGCAAAGAGAAGGGTTTGTTCACCCAACTTCGTTCAACGCGATTATGGAAAAGGCCTCTGTTAAGTTTATTATTCGTGATCACGATACATCAAAATTAGCAGAATACGAAAATCGTCTGAAAGGTATAGCTGATGAGGTGGTTGCCCAATATCCTGGCGTGATTTCTGAGTTTCACATTACTGAGCAGTACAGAAACATGAAGGAGGTGATTAAGGAGGTTCCTTTCGTTACTGATTATGCAATCGAAGCAATGGAGCGTGTCGGAATCAAGCCAAGACCTGTGATTATTAGAGGGGGAACTGATGGTTCTCGTTTATCGTTTATGGGCCTACCATGCCCGAACTTATTTACTGGAGAAATGGGAATTCATTCAAAACATGAATACGTATCAGTTCAAGACATGGAGAAGGCAGTAAAGACAATGGTTAACATTATTCAAATTTGGGAAGAGAACGCTAAGTAAGTAAGTTCGTGTCTGACTTGATTTCTCTAATCGCATTGATAAAATGTTCTATGTCAGTCTCTGTAACATAGGGTTGAAATGAGATTCGTGTGTAAACAATGGGTCCAACATTATTCATTATCGGAATCTCTATTTTGTAATCTTGAAATAAAGTTTCTTTTAAACCAAAAGCATCTGAGGTTTGAATAGGAAAACTGCAAATTTGCCCTAAAAACTCATCTGTTACAGGGCAAAGTACATGACTGTTTAACTCGTTTGCGACAATTGGATAGTAGTGCTGAAGCATCTTTTTAGATTGGGCGGTTTTGTTGAGCCAATTGTGTTTGTCCATCCAGTCTAAACAATCTCCGATAGTTAAAAAAGCACTAAAATCTCTCGTGCCCTGATATTGGTGGTAATCTTGGTATTGTGAATCAGACGGAAATTGTGCTTCATACCCCCATGAAACAATTAAAGGATCGAGCATAGATTGCACATTTTTTCTGGCGTAAAGAAATGAGCATCCTTTTGGGGCAAGTAACCATTTGTGACACGCCCCAGTGTAAAAATCGGGGTCAAGCTCCTCTATGTCTAATGATATGTGTGCCGGAACATGAGCTCCGTCAATTATAGTAATCAAACCAAGCTCTTTTGCCTTATCAATAATTTCTTTAACCGGAAATATTAATGCGGTGTGAGAGGTTATTTCAGATAGGCAAACTACTTTCGTTCTATTGGTCAAGCCGCTCCAAAAATCTTCTAGAAATTGTTCTTTGGATGTGAGCGGAAGTTGAATATTTGATTTGATATACTTAACACCATATTGTTTAGACATAAAATTCCACGTGCGATCTACTGCCCCATACTCTTGATTAGTTGAGAGCACTTCATCACCTTCTTTCAAATCTAGACTTTTAATGATGGTGTTCATTGCCGTAGAAGGATTGGTCACGAAAATCAGGTCTTCTTGAGCACAATTAATAAATCGAGCGAGTGCCTTTTTTGAAACATCCATTAATTCAGGCCCTTTTTTAGTCATGAACTGCACTGAATCTGCTTCCAGCATTCGTTGATAGCCCTGGTATTTTTCAAACACCTCCTTTGGACAGGCTCCAAATGAACCATGATTCAGATAATTAATCTCTGGATTGAGTAGAAAAAGATCCTTCATACAAATAGTTTGAATCAAATGTACCAAGAATATTCACTAATTTAATCGGATGGTTTTTTACATTGGTTGTGCACTCATTCTTGCCGGAGTTTTCATGATAGGACGTTATTATTATCATGCTACTTGGAATAAAGTGGATGGAACAATTGAAGAAATAATTCAAGAAGAAAAGAACTGGTGGTCGAAGAAACCGAGTAAGATTGTTACTGTGACCTATTATTTTAATAGCGAGCGTTTTGAAAAAAAACGAACCTATATTATCGCACAAGATGTTCAAATGGGACAACAAGTCAAACTTTTATTAAACCCTAAAAACCCGAAAGATTTTCATCCCAAAAACCACAAACTGGAGTTAGTGTGGGGATATTTTATCATAGGTCTTGGCATCCTAATAATTTGGGGATGTATCTTCTTATTAGATACTTTTAACGCTTGGTAAACAAATCACTTTAAATAGATGTTCCTAAATAAAAACAAAATGAAAGCACTATTCACATTATTAATTACATTATCTACTATGACCACAATTGCTCAAAAATCAATTCATGAGTTCGAATTTGAAACCTTAGATGGAGAGACAAAATCTTTTGCAGACTATAAAGGAAAAAAGGTTTTAATCGTTAACACGGCTTCAGAATGTGGATTTACACCACAGTATGAAGAGCTGCAAAAATTACATGAAAAGTATGGGCAGAAATTAGTTATTGTTGGTTTTCCTGCCAACAATTTCGGAAAGCAAGAACCAGGATCGAATAAGGAGATAGCAGCGTTTTGTCAGAAAAACTATGGCGTGACTTTTCAGATGGCCGCAAAGGTATCAGTTAAAGGAGATGATATCCACCAATTATTCACTTGGCTCAACCAACAAGAAAACCCTGACTTCAAAGGGGATATCAAGTGGAATTTTGAGAAGTATTTGTTGGATGAAGAGGGGCATCTTATTAGAAGATACAGAAGTGCAGTTAAGCCGTTGTCTTCAAAAATTACAGATGCCATTTAATGGACAAAAAGTTATGCGCGCCTAATAAAAAAAGCGTTTGTTTTAAAGCTAGTTTCGCCTTTTTTTGGTAGATTTGCGCGCCTAATCAACTGATTAGTTTGAACAAAATGTTTAATTCTAGTGCGAAAGCATTAGCCTAAAATTATAATATGAAGTTTTTAGTATGTATCAGTAAAGTGCCTGACACGACAAGTAAAATTGACTTTACTGATGGGAACACCAAATTTAATGAAGCAGGGGTACAATACATTGTAAACCCTTATGATGAGTGGTATGCTTTAGTGCGTGCGCTTGAATTAAAAGAGTCTTTGGGCGGATCAGTTACTACGATCACTGTAGGTGAGGCGGCTGATGATGCAAGTATTAGAAAGGCATTAGCAATTGGAGCTGACAATGCAGTTAGAATTAACGCAGAGGCAAAAGATGCATATTTCACGGCATTTCAAATAGCGGAATATGCTAAAGCTAATGGTTTTGACATGGTTTTAACTGGTAAGGAAACGATTAATTATAACGGTTCTCAAATCGGTGGAATGATTGCTGAGTTGTTAGATCAGCCTTTTGTTTCATTAGCCACTAAGCTCGAAATGAATGGAGATACTGCTACAGTGAACAGAGAAATTGTAGGTGGAGTTGAAGTGGTTGAGGTAAAAACGCCATTTGTATTGTCTGCAGCAAAGGGTATGGCTGAGCAAAGAATTCCTAATATGAGAGGAATTATGGCAGCTAGAACGAAGCCATTAGAAGTGGTTGAGCCTGTTGCATGTGATGATTTAACGTCATTCGCTTCATACGCATTGCCTGATGCAAAATCAGAATGTAAGTATGTTGATCCAGACAATATGGCTGAATTAGTGAGTTTGTTGCACAATGAGGCAAAAGTTATTTAATCTAAAAGAATTAGAAAATGTCAGTACTAGTATATATAGATACACTTAACGGTTCAATTGCAAAGAACGCTTTAGAAGCCGTTAACTACGGAAGTAAAATTGGGGACACAACAGTTGTAACCAACGGAAATATTTCAGATGGTGACCTTGCTGCTCTAGGTAATGTTGGAGCTAAGAAAGTATTGGTTAATCGTTCCGTTACAACAAATGATTCTGCACAAATTACGAAGGTGGTTGCCGCAGCAGTTGAAGCAGAAGGAGCAAACACAATAGTATTTACGCAAGATTTGACAGGAAGAGCTGTTGCTCCGAGATTGTCTGCTAAGTTAAAAGCAGGTCTAGCATCTGGCGCAGTTGCTTTGCCCGCCGCAGATGGATCTGTGAAAGTTAACGTATTCTCAGGTAAGGCCTTCGGAAATGTTACTTTCAACTCAGATAAGAAAATCATTGCGTTAACTCCGAATTCGATTCAAATTGAAGAAACTGGAGGAACAGCTGCAGTTGAAGAGTTTGGTGCAGATGCAGGAGCGTCTTCAGTAACTGTTAAAGATGTTCAAAAACAAGAAGGTGACATCTTGTTGCCTGAAGCTGAGTTGGTAGTTTCTGCAGGTAGAGGATTGAAAGGTCCTGAAAACTGGGGGATTGTTGAAGATTTAGCTAAATCTTTAGGAGCAGCTACTGCATGTTCAAGACCAGTTGCTGATATCGGATGGAGACCTCACCACGAACACGTTGGGCAAACAGGTGTCGCTATCCGACCTAACCTATACATTGCTGCAGGTATTTCAGGTGCGATTCAGCACTTGGCAGGTGTAAATGGTTCGAAAGTAATTGTGGTTATCAATACTGATCCAGAAGCACCTTTCTTCAAAGCTGCTGATTATGGGATAGTTGGAGATGCTTTCGAAGTTCTTCCTAAATTAAAAGAAGAAATCGAGAAGTTTAAAGCACAAAATTAGTACTTTAGTATAAAGCTAAATAAGGTTCCGCTTGGTTAGCGGAATCTTTTTTGTTTTATGGATAAGATAGAATTAAAAATTATAGGTCTTTCGTACAGTCAAACCCAATCGGGAGCTTACGCTCTGGTACTGTCGGAAAAACAAGGAGCAAGAAGGCTCCCAATAATTATAGGTGGATTTGAAGCTCAGTCAATCGCGATAGAGCTTGAAAATATGAAGCCGTCAAGACCGCTTACACACGATCTTTTTAAAACTTTTGCCGAGTCATTTCAGGTAACAATTAAGGAGGTTGTTATCTACAATCTAATTGAAGGCGTATTCTATTCAAAAATAGTTTGCGATCAAAATGGAACAGAAGTAGAGATTGATGCGAGAACATCTGATGCTATCGCTATTGGCATTCGCTGTGCTTGCCCTGTTTATACTTTTGAGCACATCCTGAGCTCTGCTGGAATTCAGCTGGAAGATGAAATGGAAGAAGGAGTTGTTGGTGACGAAGAAGAGGCAGAAGTTGAAGTAGAGCAAGAAGGAAATGAATTGAGTTCACTGACTACTGAAGAACTCAACAATTTGCTTCAAGAGGCAATTGATCATGAAGATTATGAAAGGGCTTCAGAAATAAGAGACGAGCTCAACAAACGTAACTAATCTTACTACTTAAAACATCTTGAAAAAACTCATCCACATAACGTTAATGGCATTGCTGGCTCTGAGTTTTGCTGCTTGTGGTGGTTCCAAAGAAAATCCTATTCTCGGCAAGTGGATAGTTGCTAATGATTCCCTAGACACCACATATTTGATGTTTAGTCAAAAAGAAGTGAACCAAGATTTTACACAACTAGGGTGGTATGATGAGGAGATAAAAGGTCAATGGACTTTTGAAGAAGGAAAGGTAGCGCTATCTTATATCAAACCTGAGGCTTACCAAGTCGACTCTGTGATGGTAACCAATCAAACGGATGGACAAGCCCATACCGTTTATTATCAAGATGATATTGCGATAGCCGAGACGGTAGAGGGAGAAGTTACTCCGGTAGCAACCGTTGAAGAATTCACAGTGACATCATTGACTGAAAACCAATTGGTCTTTTCACGAAATGGACAACGATTTGAATTAGTTAAAGAACATAAAGAAGCAAGGTCACTTTCATTGATGTCAGTGATTCGAGGAATTATAGGGATGATGTTCTTACTTGCTTTAACCTTCCTTTTCTCTGTCGATAAAAAGAACATTGACTGGGGGCTCGTGATTAAGGGTACCGCCTTGCAAATCATAATCGCCATTCTCGTACTAAAAGTTCCATTCGTAGAACAAGGTTTTGTCTGGTTGAGTGCAAAATTTGTTGATTTAATTTCCTTCACAGATGAAGGCGTAGAGTTTCTTTTCGCTCAAATGGGGGTAGGAGTCGTTCAAGGCCCACTCATCACTTTTGCTTTTAAAGTTTTACCAACGATTATTTTCTTTTCGGCACTCATGAGTATGTTCTACTACTTGGGTATCGTACAGAAGATTGTGTATGTTTTTGCTTGGGTCATGAAGCGATTTATGAAGATGTCTGGAGCTGAATCTTTGGCCGCAGCGGGAAATGTATTCCTAGGTCAAACAGAATCACCCCTTTTGGTCAAGCCTTATTTGATGGGAATGACTAAATCAGAACTCATGTGTTTGATGACAGGTGGAATGGCTACTATTGCGGGAGGTGTTTTGGCGGCTTACGTGTTTTTCCTAGGTGGTGACGATCCAGTTGAACAAGCATTTTTCGCAAAACATTTATTGACAGCCTCAATCATATCAGCTCCGGCGGCAGTGGTGGCTGCTAAGATATTAGTTCCTGAAACAGAAGAAATTAGTAAGGATCTTACAATCAATAAAGAAAAGATTGGAACGAACCTATTGGAGGCTATTGCTAATGGAACAACAGATGGTTTAAAATTAGCTGTAAATGTTGGGGCCATGTTACTTGTATTTATTGCATTGATGGCGCTCGGTAATGGATTACTTCATTGGTTTGGCGATATTACTCAGCTGAACGATATGATTGCTGCCAACACGCCTTACACAGATGGATTGTCATTTCAATTTTTACTAGGATATACCGGTGCACCAATTGTTTGGATGTTAGGAGTAGATGCCTCAGATATGGTGTTAGTAGGTGAATTGTTAGGTCAAAAAACCATTCTAAACGAATTTATTGCCTACCCAAGATTAGGTGAGTTGAAGGCAGAAGGGGCTCTGTCAGAAAAATCAGTAATCATTTCAACTTACATGTTATGTGGCTTCGCGAACTTTGCCTCTATCGGAATTCAAATAGGAGGTATTGGATCTCTGGTGCCAAGCAGAAAAGGATTGTTGTCTCAACTGGGAATGCGGGCCTTATTAGGTGGTACAATTGCCAGTCTCATGACTGCCGCTATAGTCGGGATGATGTACTAATAAAAAAGCCCCTAAATTTCTTTAGAGGCTTTACTATTATAAATTCGTTACTGTATCAAGTAAAAATGGTTTGATAAGTATTCGTTGCATCAATTGGATTTACAATCAAAACTGGAATTTGAGCTTCGTTTGTAATCATGTATTGCTCATGATTTGATCCGAACATTCCTAAAAGTTGATTCTTCTGAAGGTTCATAATAGCAATTAAATCAGCATCAACTTTCACAGCATGTTTCACAACTTCTTTGTCAAATCCTGAAGAATCTGCCAAGGTTGTTGTTACTTCGATACCACGCTCGTTAAAGAACTTGTTGGCAAACACGATATTTGCTTTAACTGTGTGCTTCAAGAACTCATCTGATTCATCTGGAATAATAACATGAACGCGCGAGTCAAAATACTGTGCAATGTTGGCAACTAACGTCAATTTTTGCTTGGTTTCTTTATGAAGGTCAAGAGGGACAACAATGTCATCATATCCTGAATCATTAATGTCAGTTTCTTGAACGATCACAAAAGGAGCTGGAGAACTCGTTACAACTTTTAATGCGTGAGATCCAGTGATGTGCTGCCAACCTGTTGCTCCATGTGTTCCCATGAAGATAAGTTCAGCACCAATTTCTACCGCGAAATCCGCAATGTCATCAAAAATATTACCTACGCGAACATGATTTATTAATTCAACATCTGTAGCTTTAGATGATGCTTTTGCTGTAGCGTCTTCTATTTTCTCACGAGCGTCCTTAATGTCGTCCTTTTTAGCAACAACATGAAGAGCGTGAACTTCAGCGTTTACAACCTTCGCAGTTACCAAGGCGTGATGAATCGCGTTGTCAGCAACTTCTGTGAAATCGTAAGGTACAATTAGTTTCTTCTTCATTATTAGCGGTTTTCTAGGTTTTAAATTTTTTGCAAATCTATTCTTTTTTAGATTTTCGAGTAGGATAATATACTAATTATTCTACAAATATGTGCGGTATTTAGGAGTCTTTTGGCTCAAAGTCAAGAACCTCTTCTTCAAGTTGGGTCCTCCTGTTTTTTTTCTTTTTGAGGTAGGCGTTAGTAAAAATAGCCGTCAAAATGATTCCTGCACCCAGGTAAAACCCAGCAGACATGTGTTCCTTAGTTGACCCGGTAAAGGAAGCAATAATTAATGCAATTATGATGGTGTAAATGGGCTCCATGTTAACGCTCATACTCACCGTAAATGGAGTCACAAATTTCATTACCCAGACTGAAACCATGAAAGCTACGGTTGTGCAGACAATAGCTAAGACAACTAAATAAACCCAATCCATTGAAGGTACTTCGAAGAATGAGGCATCAACTTTGCCAGTAGCTGCCAATATAACCAGAAGAATTAGGGTGCCACCCAGCATTTCGTATTTGGTAATATTGAAAGAGGTGATGTTACTGATAAATCGACCATTAATTACCGTAAACAAAGCAGCAAAGAAGGCCGAAACTAATCCGTAAATAATTCCTTCAACATATTGAGTGGCAAATCCGAAAATACAAACCACCCCAGCTATGATTGCAAGACTTAGAATTAACTCAGACAGTAAGAGTTTACGTTTGAAAATAATAGGTTCTAAAATGGAGGTGAACAAGGTAGAGCTAGACATGCAGACCACCCCTACAGATACATTACTCGTTTTGATTGATTGGAAAAAACAATACCAGTGCAAGCCAACGATAAAACCTACTCCAATCAAAGAAGCTATCTGCCTAAAAGTTAGTTTTTTACGTTTTTTAATCAAGGGAGTGATTACTAACAAAGAACCGAAAGCAATCAGTGTTCTGAAAAAGGTGATTTTATCTGCTGGAATAGTCATTAAATCACCCAGAATTCCTGTGAACCCCCACACCAAAACTATGATGTGTAATATGATGTAGTATTTCAATTTACCCGACATAAAAAATCCTCCCCTGTATGACACAGAGGAGGACAAATATCAGTTAAATTATTTTTGGTTGTTTTACTTGATACCTTCTTTTTTCTTAATTACTTCTTGAACAACTCCTTCTTGAGTTTTAATCTCTTCTTTCTTCTTCTCCTGATCTTTTTTACTCTGTTCAATTGCCTTTTCGTTTTCTTCAATTTTCTTCTTGTAGTCTTCGATTTCTTTTTCCATCTTCTCTTGATCTTTTTCTAAATCTTCCAACTCTTTTTCTTTATCCTTTAAAATCTTCTCTTCAGCTTTCTCCATATCTGAAACGTAAATGGTAGCCGTTTTCACCGCCCATGATTGAAGAATTCCTTGCATGATTTTGAATTGTCCACTATGTTCAGAAGAGCTTAAGTAAGCACCTCCTAAATCAACAGCAATCAATGCTTTTGAACCATCTTCTCCATTTTCAACTACAGTTCCAAATACATCAAAAGTGTTCTCACCCATGTCTTTGTTTTTGCAGTCATCAGACTTCATGATTCCTTTTTTTTCTGAAAATGAGCCCTTCCAACTTTTAAAAAGATCTTTTAACTCTTTTTCTGTAGTTTTCTTGTCAGCATAAGGAATTTCGATTTCGAATCCGTTTTTACCGCCATCAATATTGACATTCGTTTCATTAATATTCACCTGTGAAAAAGAGGTGTAAGTAAATGCGATAGCTAAAAGCGTAAATAATTTTTTCATTGGTCAAATTTGGTTTTTCAAGCAAAAGCGCTCTTTTTAAAATTACTAATTTTTGATAAGGTTGACAAAATCCGTACCATTAATTGCTTAATTTTACTCCTTTGTTATTTAAAGAAGTCATATCAAATGAGCGCGTAATCAAATTACTTCAAAAAGAAGTGAAAAACGATCGCGTAAGCCATGCACAAATGCTAGTCGGACCAGAGGGTTCAGGTAAGTTGCCTTTAGCTGTGGCTTTTGCACAGCTTTTGTTATGTGATGAGCCATCTCCAAAAGATGCATGCGGCACCTGCCCATCATGTCAAAAGGTTGAAGCATTTACTCATCCTGATTTACACTTTGTGTACCCAGTTGTTCTCTCCAAAGCAGATCACGTAAGCTCCTCTGATGATGTGCGGGAGCAATGGACTGAGTTGATCAGACAACAGCCTTATTTTAATCTAGACACCTGGCTTGAAAAACTAGACAGTGTTGGTAAAAACCCAATCATTGGAGTTGAAGAGAGTCGGCATATCATGAAAAAGTTGTCGCTGAAATCGTACAGTGATAAGTATAAGATTATGATTATTTGGTTGCCTGAAAGAATGAATGCTCAGGCCGCGAATAAAATGCTGAAGTTGCTAGAAGAGCCACCAGAAAAAACGATTTTCTTGCTGTTGTGCGACAACACCGAACAAATCTTACCTACCATTTTATCGCGAACGCAGATTATAAACGTTCCACCCATCCAAACAGAAAAAATCGCAAAGTATTTGGCAAAAAATCATGGTGTGGACAAAGGCGTAGCTGAGTCAGTAGCGGCTTTGAGTCACGGTAATGTGGTGGAGGCAATTAATACCATTCAGGGCGACAAAGATTACCATCTGTATTTTGATTTATTCAAGAAATTGATGAGAGCAGCATATACTGCTAACCCAATTGAGTTGATGGATGTTTCTGATGAGGTAGCGGCTCTGAACAGAGAAAAGCAAAAGAACTTCATCAAGTACGGTCTTCATATTTTTAGAGAGAGCATCATGATGAACTATCTAAAGGGAGAACTGTTGAACCTCAAAAATGAAGAGCATGAGTTTTTACAGAAGTTCGCGCGGTTTATTAATAATCAAAATATTTCACAGCTAACAGACGAATTCAACAATGCCTTTTATCACATTGAACGCAATGCAAATGCTAAGATTTTGTTTTCGGATTTAGTGATAAAATTGACAAAACTCATCCGAAAAGGGGTGTAACTTGGCATAAATTCGCCCGTATATTTTTCAAAACCTCCTTTTTTGAAATTGTTTTCTGTTTTCATATTGTTCTTTCTTTCGTTTACGAGTTTGGCGCAGCTACTGACTCAACAAGAGTTAAAAGAACAGAGGGTTTTCCGAAGTTTAACAGAGGCACTTAAAGAACCATCAGAAGTTATCGTTCTTGATTTATCCTCAAAAAACCTAAAAGAGTTGTCAGAAGAAATCATTCGCTTTGAGAATTTGCAGTGGTTAGATGTTTCAGAGAATGACCTGGTTAAACTTCCAGATGAAATTACAAGCTTGACCAACTTACAGGTAGTCAAAGCACATGGTAATGAAATTGAAGAGTTACCTATAGATATTGGAAAGTTAGAGCGTCTAAAGGTGTTTTCTCTACACCAAAATAAACTGAAAAAACTTCCAGAATCATTTTGTGAATTGCATGAGCTAGAACGATTAGATCTTTACGTGAATAGTCTCGAACGACTCCCGAAAAACATAGGACAACTAAAGAACATAAAAGTAGCGGACTTATACATCAATAATTTGGATGGATTGCCGGACTCTTTTGACCAATTAACCAATTTGAGAGCTGTTTATCTTGGTTCAAACCGATTCAAGAAGTTTCCTGCTCAGCTGTTCGGCATAGAAGGGCTTGAAATATTGGATTTAGGAGACAACCACCTCAAAAAAATACCCAAAGAAATTCAGCAGTTGAGTAATCTGAATTTTTTATTCTTGTTCGAAAACAAACTCAAGAAATTGCCTGATGAGCTTGGTCAATTAATCACATTGATTGAACTCGATTTTAGCGACAATCAGTTGAAGGTCTTGCCGCGAACACTCGGCGCTTTGACTCAACTTCAGGAGCTTAACTTAGATTACAACAAAATTAAAGAACTCCCACTCGAGATAACTGGTCCAAAATCGCTGACTTCATTGCATTTAACCTTCAATCGTTTGGAGGTGATTCCTGATCAAATAGGTGATTTGAGTGCGCTAAATGAACTCACCTTAGATGAAAATCCACTGTTAAATCTACCTGAATCCGTTTTCCAAATGGATGAATTAAAATCATTGGATCTCTCAGGAACAAGCATCCATGAAATTCCAACGCGAGTCGGAGATATGGAGAGTCTAGAATATTTGAATTTGGGAGATTTGAATTTATCTCGCCAACAACAAACAAAAATTCGTGGATATTTTTCAGCGAACAAGACCATTCAAATTGTCTTTTGAGGTCAATTATTTGTAACTTTGAGCAAAATATTTTTACAATGGGATGCACAAATTGTTCAACTAAGAACGGCGTGCCAAATGGGTGTAAAAGTAACGGTGCTTGTGGCACCGGAGGATGCGATAAATTAGCGGTATACGATTGGTTGGCTGATGTAGAATTGCCAAACGGAATTAGTGCCTACGATATATTAGAAGTAAGATTTAAAAATTCAAGAAAAGCCTTTTACAGAAACTTAAAAGGATTGAATTTACAGGTGGGAGACGTTGTAGTTGTTGAAGCAAGTCCAGGACAAGATGTAGGAGTTGTTTCGGTGGTTGGAGAGTTAGCCCGTATTCAAGTAAGAAAAAAAGCATCCAATTTTAAAGCCCGTGAGGCCAGAAATGTTGTCAGGAAAGCAAATCCAGACGATATTGAGAAATGGAAAAAATTCAGAGAACGTGAAAAAGCGACCATGTATAAGTCGCGTGAATTAGCTTCTCAGTTAGCGTTGCAAATGAAGATCTCTGATATTGAATATCAGGGAGATGGCTCAAAAGCAACCTTCTATTACACAGCAGAAGAAAGAGTAGACTTCAGGCAGTTGATTCGTGATTTAGCAGACGAATTCAAAGTTCGAATTGAAATGAAACAAATTGGTGTGCGCCAAGAGGCTGCACGTCTTGGCGGAATCGGTTCTTGTGGTCGTGAGTTATGCTGCTCGACTTGGTTAACGGATTTCAGGTCGGTTTCTACAGCGTCAGCACGCTATCAACAATTATCATTAAACCCTCAAAAATTGGCAGGTCAATGTGGTAAATTGAAATGCTGCTTGAACTATGAGTTGGATGCTTATGTAGAAGCGCTTAAGAAGTTTCCGAAAGCTGATGTTAAGCTGCATACAGAGAAGGGTATTGCTTTTCATGCTAAAACAGATGTGTTCAAAGAGCAAATGTGGTACATCCAGCAAGACAAAGAGTCAAACGCACCAGGGGTTTTTGTACCATTATCTCCCGAACGCGTTAAAGAAATAATTGCTATGAACAAGGCAGGTAAAAAACCTGCTGACCTGAAAGATTTCATGGTGGACATTGAAGTAGCTGAACCTGATTATACTAATGTGGTAGGTCAAGATAGTTTGAGCAGATTTGATGATGTCTTCAAACGTAAAAAGAAGAAGAAGAAATCGAACAACCGAAATAAAGGGAATCGAAACAATCAGAATAAGCAAAACGCACAAAATAAGGGGAGTAACAATCAGAAGCAGAATCAAAAAAGTTCACCCAAGAACAATAAAAACAATAACCAACAGAAGAATAAACAAGGAAAGCCTAAAAATAAGGGCAACCAACAAAATAAACCTCAGGGTAACAACAAACCAAAACAGCAAACTAAATCCCAAGGGAATAATAAGCCAAAACAACAAGGAAAACCTAACAATCAGGGGAATAAAAAAACGGTTCAGAACAAGAAAAGAAGTTCGAATAATTCAAAACCGAACCCTAATAAAGAAAAGAAATGATCAAGTCAATTCAATTTATTGGAATCTCTTTAGTAGTGTTGTTTTTTGCCTCTTGCGATAGCGCAATGCTTTATGACGAGCAGTTTTCAGTTGCTGATGATGGATGGCACTCTGATGACATCAAGACGTTTCAGTTTGATATCCAAGATACCCTTAGTCCGTTGGATCTGTATATCAATGTAAGAACATCTACAGATTATCCATATTCTAATATTTATCTGTTTTTATACTCTGAATATCCTGACGGTTACTCTGATAAAGATACTCTGGAGTTCATATTGGCCGAACCAAATGGAAAATGGCTTGGGGAAAGTTCAGGAACAGTTGTGGAGAATAAAATGCTGATATCGAGAGGAGGAAGATTTGCGACTGCAGGCACCTATACCTTCAAGTTGGAGCATGGTATGCGAGAAGAAGTCTTGCCTGAAGTGTTGGATGTTGGATTCAGATTAGAGTTGATGAATCTGGAGCAGTAATGACCGAAAAGCGACATTTCCATTCGTTTGATGCATTTCGATTTTTTGCATTTCTAAAAGTATTTTTATTACATGCGCCGCTTGTCTATGCGGCAACTACGCCTGAATGGATGTATTGGGTAAATGAACACATCCGATATGGAGGTGGAATTGGCGTATCATTCTTTTTTGTGCTATCAGGTTTTTTGATCACCTACATTCTGACCGTTGATAAGATTAATGACGGAAACATCAGCCCAAAAAAATTCTTCATTCGAAGAGCTTTTAGAATTTGGCCATTGTTCTATTTGATGGTGATTATTGCGCTGACAATTCCACCAGATTTTGCACAACATATAGGTTTTCACATGAACGGAGGAGGTTACGAACCTGATTGGAGATTCTCCTTGACCTTTACTGAAAATATACACATGATTATTCAAGACAATGTGCCTAAAACTACACCCCTGTCTGTGTTTTGGTCATTGTGTATTGAAGAGCACTTTTACATCTTATGGATGATTGTTTTCTTCTTCATGAAGCGAAAGTGGATTCCTTATTTTCTAATTTCTTCAGTAGTTTTTGCCATCATTTTTAGAATGATTGAGCCAGGTCTCTATCAAAATGAAATTGTAGAGTGGCATGGATTATTCTCTAATCTTGATTATTTCGCAGTGAGTGGTTTATTAGGCTATTATGTGGCGTCTGATTATCAGAAAGTGGCAAATTGGGTAAACAAGATTCCATTTACCTACAGAGTGGCGTATGTTATAGGTGTGGTCTTGATGATTTATTTCTTAGCCGCCATTTTTGAACACGATAATTATCTGTTGAATATTTTGCGATATACAATCACTGCCATAATTTTTACCGGACTCCTTCTAGTGTTTGTTCCAGCAGACTCAAAGCTGAGGTTTTCAGAGAAAAATGTGTTCACGAAATTAGGGAAGATCTCTTATGGACTCTATGTTTACCATATTATTTGGGTACATGTAGTGTACAAATTCTACCGCGACTATTCGATTGAAGTAGACACCTTGAGGAATTACTTGCTTTTTCTGATGATAACGTTCAGTTTGACCGTTGTTACCTCCTATTTATCCTACCGCTTTTTTGAGAAGCCATTTCTCAAGTGGAGGGAAAAAATCTTTAAAAAAACTTAAAGAAGTTCGTCCAAACTCTTGGTTTGGTTGAAATGGTTGATAACATCTTGAGATGATCCGTCAAAATAATTATCCAATAACCATTGTGCTAAATATTCACGATACTCTTCTCGACTTATTTTGGGCATGTAGATGTATCCCCTTCCCTTCTTTTTATGCTTGATGAATTTCTTGCGTTCAAGAATTCGAACAATGGTAGAAGTAGTGTTATATGCTGGTTTGGGAGCTGGATAAAAATTGATGATATCCTGTACAGTAGCCTGTTGCAGCCCCCATAATCTGAGCATTACCTGTTCCTCTGCTGGCGTTAGTCGCTGCATATTTAGAGTTTGTAATTTTTTTCATGGGCAAGGTATGAAACTTTTAGCAATATGACCAGCTTTTTGTTTAAAAATAAACAAATACAGAAACTTCAGTTTTTTCTTGAAGTCATTGTGATTCTAAGTTTTCAATTACAACTACGTGAAATACCCTAGTTTCTGCATCATCCATATTGTTTAATATTGTGACAAACAGATTGGTATGAAATTCATTGTGCTTTACAGCTTCATAATGCTGGCTGAACTTCTGTGTGCGCAAAGTCCGCATTCTCAGTTTTTGACCATAAATCCAAGAGGTCATAAATCACTGATTTATGATGCAGAATTAGATAATCAAGGTAGAATTGTCACGGCCTCTTTTGATAAAACCTGTTTGGTGTGGGATGTCAATAAAGGAGTGATTGCTGATCAGTATTTAGGTCAGATAGGTAAAGGATCTGAAGGGATGTTATATAGCGTGGCGCTTTCACCGGATAATCAATATTTAGCCTTAGCTGGTTGGCTTGGAAAAGATGATGAATCTGAAGACTTAGGGGACATCAGAATTTACAATTATGAATCTGGTAAACTGGTCAAGGTACTCAAGTTACATGAAGATGTAATCATGGACCTTGCATTTACACATGATTCAAAGTACCTGATTTCAGGTGATGCCTCTGGTTGGTTGGTAAAATGGAATGTTAAAACTGCTATGCCTTTACTAGCATATGAAAATCCAAGTAATGGATTTACTAATGTTACGGTGTCACCAGAAGGTTTTTACACAGCTCATCCTGACGGTATGGTGTACAAATGGAATGTCAATGAGGCTAAGCCGGTTAAGAAGCAAAAGTTCTTTACCAAATTGAAAAACCTCTTGGTAACCACTGAAGTTCACGCCCAAAAATCTGGAGAAAAGGTCATTGTTTCAGGTAAAGAAATTGGAATGATGTTGGTTTTGGATCAAAATCTGAAATATGAAGAGCATTTTTTTACGGGAGATAATGAAATAGTAGATGCAAAAATTAATGATGAGGGAAATGAAATAATTATCGCAATTAATGAAAGCGGAACCAATTACGCAGCTGTGTATCAAAAAAACGGTAAGGAATGGAATTTCTTTGGAAAGCATGATCATGATAACTTGATAACCAAGGTCTTTTTTATTGGTCCTAGTCGGTACGTTTCAATAGGCGGAAAAGACAATCAAATTGATATTTGGAAGGCTGAAAACTTTAAAATCAAGACGGAACGGGTGATGAAAGGAGTAGGAACGAATTATTATTCTGCCGGCCTGAATCAAGAAATGTTGGGTTTTGCAAATGATGCTACTAAGGCATACGGAAACACACCATATAACCGTTTTTTTGATTTGTATAAACGAAGTTTAGTTGCCAAAGACGAATCTACTAAGTGGAATTATCCTGTAAGGGAGAATGATGAAGTTACCTTGTATGAATATGACTTTTTGAGAAAGACTGAAAATGATCCATCTCAGGTATTAGTTATTGAGAAAAAAGGGCAAGCAATTGACTCGATTAGTTTTTATCCTTGGGATGGAAATCAGTTTTATTCGTATTCATTGGTCACAAATGATAGAATATTGGTAGCAGGATCTTATGGCATCTTACAAGCATATGATTTAAATGGTAAAATGACCAGCAGGCTGGTAGGACACGAAGGTGGGATTAGAAGTATAAGCAAGTCAGACAATGGCAAGTTCATAGTCACTTCGGGTGTGGATATGACCATCCGATTTTGGCCTCTTGCTGAGTTAACTGAGGGTAGCGTTGCAAATCCCAATACCATAAAGCCTGTAGCTTCCTTTTTCATGACTGATGATAACGAATGGGTGCTATGGAATCCTGAAGGCTACTTTACTTCATCTCGAAAAGGAGCTAAATATGTAGGATATCATGTGAATTATGGACGTCCAAATGAGGCGAAGTATTATCCCTTTGATCAATTTGATTTAAAATATAATCGACCTGATATTCTTTATCAATCACTTGAACTTGCTGATCAAGGCATCATAGACCTATACTATCAAGCTTATTTAAGAAGGTTAAAACGATCTGGACTCACAGAAGCTGACCTTTCTTCAGATATACATGTTCCTGTCATCTCTGCTTTCAACCTCAATAAAACAGAGGGTGAAGTAACGATAGACGTAACGGCTTACGACCAAAAATATCCTTTAAAGAAATTAAATGTATACCTCAATGATGTGCCCATTTATGGCTCGAAAGGATTGAGCTGTAAGAATAAAAATGAATACTCTACCAGTATTAATATTCCACTGATTACCGGGGAAAACAAGATTGAAGTGAGCGTAGCCAACAATAAAGGGGTGGAATCAATTAGAGAAACGTCCTATGTTTTTAATGGGACCGAACAAAAGGGCAATTTATTCATTGCATCTGTAGGGGTTTCTGATTATAAAGACGAGAATTTTGACCTTACCTATGCAGCAAAAGACGCCTCAGATATGAATCAATTGTTCACTTCTCAAACTGCTTACGATTCAGTTTATACCCAAACATTGGTTAACGAGCAAGTGAATAAGCAGAGTATATTAGGCTTGAAATCCTTTTTCAATAAAGCGAAGCCAAATGATGTGGTGGTTTTATTTATAGCTGGGCATGGGGTATTAAGTTCTTCGTTAGAGTATTATTTCGGCACTCATGACTTAGACTTTAATCAGCCTGAATTAAATGGCGTTTCATATGCCCAACTCGAATCACTGTTTGACGGTATTAGAGCGGTTAAAAAGCTGCTTATTATGGATACTTGTCACTCTGGTGAATTGTATGATGACGAAGTTGAAGTGGCTGAACAGATTGAAAGTACTGAAGAAGATATCGTATTTAGATCACCTAAATCAGTGAATCTTACCACCAAACAAGGACTTCAAAAAACAAATGAGGCATTAAAGGAAATGTTTAATGATTTGAATAGAGGGACAGGAACTACGGTAATCTCTTCTGCTGGAGGAATTGAATATGCTATTGAGAGTGACGAATGGAAGAATGGTTTGTTTACCTATTGCTTTTTGAAAGGAATAACCGAAACAACAGCTGATTACAATCAAGATGGTGAAATCTATTTGTCCGAAATTCAGCAATATGTGCAACAACAGGTATTAGAGTTGTCAGGTGGAAGACAACAACCTGGATCGCGTTTTGAGAACATTTCACTGGATTACCGTATTTGGTAATCAGAACATTCCAAGAATTCGTTTTCGACAAACTGAAGCACGATACAAATCAATGAGTTCTGTAACTCCTTTCTTATTGAATTTGTCAAATAGCACCGTATGAGAATTTCTCATTTTATAATTAAACTCAGTTTCGAATAGGGGAATTACCGCCAAAAACTTAAACGAGCTGCTATTACCTAATTGATCAGAGAGGTGGAGAGGTTTGCTTAAAATAAAGTGGTTTGCTAAAAAATTATCTGCTAAATTTTCGGGAGGCGAGCCAGCAGGAAGGGTGTCACCATATCCAAACCAAGTGTTGTTTTTTTGCGGAACTCGAGCAATTCGTTTTAGCCAATGAATGGGCCAATTTTGAATTTCAAGTTTGAAATAATCAGGCAAACAAAAGTACAATTCAACGTGCTTTAAATCACTATTCTCTTCTCCAACAACCTCTTGTGTATGTCGCGCACAACCCTCGGTAAAAATCAATTGAATTTTGCTGTCAACATCAACCATATGAATGATCTCAATTTCATATTCAGCATCTCTGCCGCAACTCTCAAATTTAGCTTGAGGGTAAATAGATTGGAGATATTCCTTTGAAGACATGCCGCAAAATTAGCATAAAAAAACCCCGCTAGAAATCTAACGGGGTTGAATATTGTTTGTATTTGTTCTTAAGGCTGAAGAATAACCGTTTCTTCATTAATCTCTTCCTCAACAATCTTGATGATTCCCTCGCCATATAGTGTGTCACCAAGTCTACATTCAATGTCTAAAACAGTGAATCCAGCTTGACCCAAGTTAAACATATCAGTGTAGTCAAAGTTGGCATATCCGTCAACCCCAGTCCAGAGCGTGTCATCAATGATAATTGCTCCATGTTCCTGCACAGAAGGTGTCGGATACAATCTTACCATTGCGTTCGGAACTACCGCTCCTGAAGTATCAACTACTTTGATTTTAGCAACAGTTGGTTGTTCTTTTCTACATGATGACAATGCTGTCAACGCAGCAACACCAACAATCATTGCTACCAACCCGAGTTTTGTATAAATTCTATTCATCTTATCTAGTTTCTGCGACCAATAGACATGGTCTGTTAACAAAAATACGACATTTTTTCAAAAAAGTTCGCCTTTGTAGAAACAGATACGGTTCTCAAATGAAGAGGGTTGGCCAGATGCTAGACTAAATTGCAGTAACAATTACCGTTTCTTTATTGTTTTGCTCTTCAACTATTTTGATAATCCCCTCTCCATAAAGAGTGTCATTCGCTCTTACTTCAATATCGAGCACTCTGAATCCGGCCTGTCCGAGATTAAAATCATCCGTGTAATCAAAACGAGCGTAACCATCACTCTGGGTGTAGGAGGTGTCCGCATCAATCATGGGTTTGAGCACCGGGTCGGGGTTCGGCCATAAGCGCACCATGGCGTTCGGAATCAAGTTGCCTTCAATGTCAATAACTGCTATTTCTACAGTTGTGGCTTGCTTTTTTTTACAGCTAATTGTCAAAGCGCCCAAACATAAGGCGAAGAAGTAGGTTTTAGATAAAGATTTCATACGTGAATTTTTTGTAATTTCGTTCGCTTAAATCTTTGTCTGGTCGCAAGTAAAACAGATGAATGCCAGTAAAAGTTACATCCGATTATGGAATTGAAAGAAACAATAGAAAAACTAACTTCAGAAATTGAAGAGATATCACTGAAATCAGCCGAGCAATTAGAGGCATTTAGAATCAAATTCTTAGGTTCAAAAAATATGCTCAAACATTTGTACAAGGAATTAAAATCAGTTCCTAATGAGCACAAAAAAGAGTTCGGTCAGCTTATAAATGGTCTAAAGGGTAAAGCTGAAGAGGCATTCAATGCAGCGAAAACAAAAATTGAAAAATCGAATCAAACTACAGGGTCTAAAATTGATTTAAGTAGACCTGCTGAATATACTCCGCTAGGTTCAAGACACCCTTTGGCAATTATTAGAAATGAAATTATTGAGATCTTTTCGAGAATTGGCTTTTCTGTTTCTGAGGGTCCTGAAATTGAAGACGACTGGCATAATTTTTCTGCCTTAAACTTTCCACCAGAGCATCCTGCTAGAGATATGCAAGACACTTTCTTCATTGAGAAAGGAGATCGTGAAATGGCATTACGAACCCATACTTCTTCTGTACAAGTAAGAGTTATGGAAAATGAAAAACCGCCAATCAGAACAATTTCACCCGGAAGAGTGTATCGAAATGAGGCAATCTCGGCACGTGCCCATTGTTTTTTCCATCAGGTTGAAGGCTTGTATATCGATAAAAATGTCTCTTTTGCTGACCTGAAACAAACACTACTTTATTTTGCTCAAGAAATGTTTGGAGGGGAAGCTAAAATAAGATTAAGACCTTCTTACTTTCCTTTTACTGAACCGAGTGCTGAGGTAGATGTTTCGTGCACTATTTGTAAAACAGAGGGATGTAATGTGTGCAAATACACAGGTTGGCTTGAAATCCTAGGGTGTGGAATGGTAGATCCAAATGTGCTAGAAGCATCAGGTATTGATTCAAAAGTGTATTCTGGCTATGCGTTCGGAATGGGAGTTGAACGGATAGCACAATTAAAATATCGTGTTGGAGATTTACGTCTCTATTCTGAAAATGATGTGCGTTTCTTGAACCAATTTAAATCGGCATTTTAATGGGTTGGTTCTCGAAAAGCAGCGCAAATGCTATCGATTGGACGGTTTTGAACCGTATTGAAGATCTTAATCAACTTCTAGAAGATAGCAATGACAAACCAATAATGATATTCAAACATAGCACCCGGTGTTCTATTTCTTCAATGGCAAAAAGTAGATTGGAGAATGATTGGGATTTGCAAGAGGAGGTGACGCCAGTTTATCTAGATTTGATATCTTACAGAGAAATTTCAAATGAAATAGCTGACCGTTTGAAGGTTATGCATCAATCCCCACAAATTATTTTGGTGAAAAATGGATTGGTGGTTCATCATGCTTCGCACAATCAAATCAGTGTTTCAGATGTTAAAACCCATTTAAAATGATAAAAGCGATTATTATAGACGATATCCCTGAGGCAATCCAGGTATTGAAGTCTGATCTTGAAAATTACTGCGTAAATATTGAGGTGGTTGGATCTGCTGAAGGAGTTGTTTCTGGTGCAAAGGTGATTAAAGAATTGAATCCTGACCTTGTATTCTTGGATATTCAAATGCAAGATGGTACTGGTTTTGACTTACTTGAAATTTTGCCTGAAGTGAATTTTAAACTAATCTTCACAACCGCTTCAGATGAGTTTGCGGTGAAGGCATTTAAATTTTCTGCTGTCGATTATTTATTGAAACCTATTGATCCAGATGAATTAATGGACGCGGTGGCTAAAATTGAAGATCAAGATCGCCCAGCTGATCGTATTGATTTGTTGAAAGAAAATTTCAATCAACCCAAACGAATAGCGTTAAACACACTAGAAAAAATACATATTGTTCAAGTAGACGAGATCCTTCGTTGTGAGTCAAATATCAATTATACCATGTTTTATTTTGTTGACGGAACTAAACTTTTAGTCACTAAAACACTTAAGGAATTTGACAAGTTACTTTCTGATCACCACTTTATTAGAGTTCACCAATCGCATTTGATAAACACTGCGTTCATAAAAGAGTTTGTGAAGTCTGATGGATACATTTTCATGAAAGATGGCACAAAGGTTCCGGTTTCAACAAGAAAGAAGCAAGTATTGATGGATATGATTGCAAACTTTTAAAATGAATAAAAAATACATCATAATAGGCCTGGTTGTTTTGGCGCTTATCATGATTCCAGTGATTAAAAACTGGAAAAGCGATAAAGAAAAGCCGACTAATCCAATTAATGTTGAAAAAGCCGCTGTGCAAATCATAGCGCCAGATAAAGATGAGCAATATACCATAGGTGAAAACCTGGTTGTTCAGTTGAAAGTAAATGATACTGAAAACGCTGGAGATGTGAGCGTTCAAATTGCCGGACAGCCACTTGAAAAAAAGTCGGAAACGGAGTACTTCATCAGTACTTCTAATCTGCCGGTCGGAAATCTACCTGTTGTTTTGAATTATCAAGACAAGTCAAACAAAATTCACGAAGAGAAAAGAAACATTACGCTCTTTTCAGATATTGATCCGATTGAACGTAAAGTCAATGTGCTAAATGAATATCCACATGGGGTTGCTTCTTATACACAAGGTTTAGAATTTTATAATGGAGTATTGTTTGAAAGTACTGGGCAGTACGGAACCTCATTTGTTGCTGAGGTAGACGTGAGTTCAGGAAATATTTTGAGAAAGGTGGATTTGCCCTCCACTTATTTTGGAGAGGGGATCACAATTCTTGATAGTACGATTTATCAAATTACATGGCAGGCAGGTATCTGCAAAACCTATGACATGAATTTTAACCCCAAAGGTGAATTTACCTATGTAGGTCAAGGTTGGGGATTAACGAACAATGGAAAAAGTATCATTATGAGTAATGGTTCAGATCGCATAGTTTGGAGAGATCCGGCCACATTTCAGGTGACAAAAGAAATTCAAGTATTTAATAATGAGTCATCATTCACGCAAATTAACGAACTCGAATTAATCGGAGATCGTCTTTATGCCAATATCTATACGGATGATTTAATCGTAGAAATTGATACTTCAAATGGTAAGGTATTGTCACATATTGATTGTGGAGAGCTGGTGCGTCAGCAGCCTATTGGAGTAGATTATTTCAATGGAATTGCTCATAATACAGTAAACGGTAAAACCTATGTAACAGGAAAACTTTGGCCTGTTCTTTATGAAGTAACATTTGAATAATGTCCAAACTTTACATCATTCCTACGCCTATCGGAAATCTGGAAGATATAACTTTCAGAGCTGTCCGCTTATTGGCAGAAGTTGATGCCGTGCTTGCTGAAGATACCAGAACTACCAAAAATCTATTCACTAAATATGAAATTGAGAATAAACTGATTTCATATCACTTGAATAATGAGCATAAAGTTGTAAATCGTGTCGTTGAAGAATTAAAGAACGGAATGATTTACGGTCTAGTTTCTGACGCCGGAACACCAGGCATTTCAGATCCGGGTTTCTTACTAGTTAGAGAGTGTGTAGAACAAGGAATTGAAGTGGAATGTTTACCAGGCGCCACAGCATTTGTGCCAGCACTAGTTAATTCAGGTTTCCCTACTGAAAAGTTTGTCTACGAAGGTTTTATTCCGCACAAGAAAGGAAGGCAAACCCGAATTCAGCAGATGGCAGATGAAACGAGAACTGTTGTGTTTTATGAGTCTCCTCACCGAATCATGAAAACACTGATAGCTCTTAACGAAGTGGTAGACGAAGGTCGAAAAATTGCAGTTTGCAGAGAGATCAGTAAAAAGTTTGAAGAAACCGTGAGGGGTACAATTCCAGAAGTGATACAGCACTTTGAGCAGCATCCAATTAAGGGTGAGTTTGTAGTAGTGCTGAGCGCTAAATCAAAATAATGAAAGCAGTAGTTTTAACTCAAAAAGGAGAGGCCAGGAAATCCTTACAAATTCAAGATGTTCCCACTCCTGAACCAAATTCCGGAGAGCTACGAATTAAAGTAGAGTGTTTCGGTTTAAATTATGCAGATGTAATGGCGCGCTTAGGCCTTTATGATGCAGCTCCAAAGATGCCTTGCATTGTAGGTTATGAAGTGGTTGGAATAGTTGATAAGGTAGGAAAAGATGTGGACCAAAGTTTATTGCATAAGAGGGTTGTTGCCTTTACACGGTTTGGTGGTTATGCTCAGTATGCTGTGACCAAAGCAGATGCGGTAGCTGAAATAGGAGATATGGACGGAGGTGAAGCTTGCGCGATAGCAGTTCAATACGCAACAGCATATTACATGACTATTGATCAAATTAACTTGTATCCTGGAGATAAAGTAATGATTCATGCCGGTGCCGGGGGAGTAGGGACGGCTTTGATTCAATTATGCAAAATGAAGGGTTGCGAAGTGTTCTCAAACGCAGGTTCAGATGATAAATTAGATTATATGAAAAGCCAGGGTGCTGATCATGTAATGAACTATAGGAAAGAGGATTACCTAACTTCAATTCAAGAAAAACTTGGACTTGGAAAAATGCAAGCGGCATTCAACCCAATTGCTGGGTCTACTTTTAAAAAAGACATGAAGTTATTGAGTGCAGGAGGGAAATTAATGTTGTTTGGCGGGTCTGAACGTTCAGGTAAAAAGTGGGGTATATTGAGTACGCTTAATTTTGTGAGAAAGATGGGGATTATGATTCCTATCGGATTGCTGATGGGGAGTAAGTCTGTAATGGGGGTAAACATGTTGAACATTGGCGATCAACAGCCGCATGTATTAAGACGTTGTATGATGGGTGTCATTGAGTTGGTCAAAGCTAAAAATATAAAACCACATGTGGGTGCTAAATTTGGTGTCAAGCAAGTTGCTGAAGCCCATGAACTTCTAGAATCAAGAAAGTCGGTTGGCAAGGTTGTTGTTTATTGGGAGAATAACTAATCAATATTTTTATCTTTAAGAACCAATAATTTGCGTTATGAAAAAATTTTTACTCATTGCTGCAGCGGGTATGGCCCTTACCGCTTCTGCACAAAATGTAACAGAAAATAAATTAAGTTTTAGCTACACACAGCTTCCTTTAATGCCTTTAGACGAATCCACAACGGTATACAATATAGCCGTAGAACGTCATTTTGAAAAGGCCAATGAAGATAGTTTGGTAGCTTATCAAGCAAGATTAGAAGCGGCTCAAATGAAGTACGAAGCAGAATTAACTGCTTGGGAAACAAAGAGAGATGTCATTCTAAAAGACTACTACACTAAAATGTCTACTTGGCAAAAGGCTGTTAATGCTGGCCAAGCATCTCAAAAACCAGTAGATCCTATTATTCCTGAAAGACCCGTAATGGATGAAGTGTTGGAACCACAACTTCACTCTGATATTGAAGACAGTAAAGTAGATGCGTTTTTTAACCTTCAAGGCTATGATAAAGGAGAAGGAGGAGCCAAAATTACAGTTACGATAAATCCAATAGCTAATGTAGTTTACGGAAGTAAAACTACTGGTTCTGCAGCAACTACTAAATATCAGTATTTTGTACAGTATAAAATGCCAGTGAATATCTCTGTTGAAGACCCTTCAAAAGGAACTGTATGGCAAACTATTCTATACAATAACGTGAGAACTTATAACATCAACACTTATACTTCGCAGTATGATCATGACTTATGGTTGATTGACAACAAAGAAACGTTTTGGGCTAAATTTGAATCAGATGTTCGTAACATCACCTTAAAAGACGTAAACAAACAATTGAATGATAATTGTGGTTTCCCTGTGTATAATCACAGTACAGAGATATACACGGTGAAAAAGCATAAAGATCATCAATACAATGACTTGGTAAATGCCTATACTGCTGCAATGCAGGGGTATCAATTGATTGCGCAAGAGTTAGATCATTCTGCAGCTGAACCAAAATTGCGTGAAGCAATAAAAATCTGGGAGGCAGCTTTAACAGAAAGTCAGGTGAACAATAACAAGGCCAGAATTAATGACAAAGTAACGGCCTTACTGTATTGCAACATTGCAAATGCACAAATCTGGTTGAATGAATACAGTGCAGCTGAGGCAAACTTGAACCTTGCAATCAGTGTTAATGTCAATAAATTTAAAAGAATTGCTAACGGATTAAAAGGTACTTCTGAAAGAAATAAGAAGCGTTTTAATGCAAACAAATAATTGATGGCCAAGTCATCCAATAGAAATTTAATAATAAAGCTAGTTTTCGGACTGGCTTTATTGTTTTTTGTTGGCTGGAAAGTGGTCGGAGCATTTCTCAATGAGGAGTATAAAGAATTGGTATTTGCAGATAGCGGTGTGTTATTTATGCTTTTTGCATTGTGCCTCATGCCTCTGAATTGGTTCTTTGAAGCTTTCAAATGGCACTTACTTTCACAACGAATTCAGAAGCAATCGTTCGGCACATCTTTGAAACAAGTGTTAGCAGGGGTGAGTACTTCCCTCATGACCCCTAATCGAATTGGAAACTTTATTGGAAGAGCAATTCTTGCTCCTAAAGGGGACAAATCTGCTGTCATAGTTGCGACAATTCATTCTAATTTGGCCCAATTTACGGCGAGTATATTGTTTGGTTTTCTGGGGTTGTTATTAATCGGATTTCAAGAAACAATTATTTCTGAAACAACAATACAGATTTCGGCTTTGATCGTATTGGCTGTCGGGTTTTTGTTTTATTTCTTTCCGAATTTATTATTGCTGAACCCTATCCAAAAATTGTTTTCTGATGACGTGAAATTGAGTATAAAGTCGGTACAGCATCAGACTGTTTTGTTTAAATTGATTATTGTGATAATTAGTCTAATGAGGTATTTGGTTTTCCTGAGCCAATTTGCTTTGATCCTTTATGCATTGAATGTCAAACTCGATATCCAACAAATGATACCAGCTATAGCCGTAGTATTTTTAATCACTACTGTTATTCCATCATTTTTATTTGGAAAATTGTTTGTTCGTGAGGCAAGTGCATTGTTTATTCTAAGTGCTTTCGGAGTTAGTTCCTTTACCATTTTGGCAAGTGTCTTTATTTTATGGGTGGCTAATCTGGCAGTTCCTGCTTTAGTGGGCGCCACTATTTTATTCAAAGAGAAGTGATGCTGTTCTGGACAATGCTCATATTATTCTTAGCGGTGTGTATCTTTATTAGTTGGATGTGCTTCATTGCACTCAAAACCAGTCGGTACTCTCAAGAGAAAATAGGTCAATTGTCGGTTATAATTCCTTTCAAGAATGAAGAAGAGCATCTACCTTTCTTAATTGATTCAATTAATTTACAAAACATTCCAGAAACAATGGCTGTCCATTTCATTTTTATTGATGATGGCTCGACAGACGACAGTACAGGCAAGATAGAAAAACTAAATTATTCGTTTGAAATTATTCCCAATAATGGCCAGGGTAAAAAACTAGCAATACACCAGGGTGTACAGAAGGCTGATACAGAATACCTGCTTACACTTGATGCAGATGTCTCGTTGCCGCAAGGGTATTTTCAGTTGCTGCATAAATCTGGCGGAAGTGACTTGATGATTTTGCCGGTTCAGATGAAGGGCACATCAATCATTGGTTCTTGGTCTTGTATTGAATTCGATTACTTACAGATGGTGACATTTGGCTTTGCTCGTTTGTCCAATCCAATTTTGTGTAATGGAGCAAATCTATTATTTAGAAAACAACTTTATTTGGATTCATGGAAAACTCGTATAGACTTCAATCGAGCATCTGGTGATGATTATTTTCTCTTGCAAGCCGCAAAGAAATTAGGAGTAAAAATAACTTCTTCTAATAATGTGGGTCTACTTGTAAAAACACCTTCACCTTCTACTTTTGTCAGTGTTTTGAATCAAAGAAAAAGATGGGTTTCAAAGATTGAATATCGTTTGGTTGAGCTCTCAGGTGGGTTGGGCGTAGTTTTCTATCAAACGTTCTTTTTAATAGCAGTGGGTTTGAGTTTGCTTCATCCTGCAGTGCTTTTATTAGCAGGTGCAAAGCTCATTTTTGAATGGATTGTTTTGAGTGTTTATCGGAAGGAGCTGTATCCTCTAACTTCAGTATTCTTGAACCAACTCATTGCCCCGTTTTATTACTTAGCACTATTGTTTCATAAAGTGGATGAACCAAAATGGAATTTAAAAGAGGAGTAAGCCTATCAAGAATATAAGTGCTCCTGCTAGAAAGAGTATGAGTGTATAAGGGAGAATTTCTTTCGCTTTTAGACCGGTTATTCCCAGAAGAGGTAAGGCCCAAAATGGCTGAATCATATTGGTTAATTGATCACCGTAAGCCAGTGCCATAATTGCTTTGGGATACGAAACCCCTAATTCCTGTGCAGCTGAGATAATGATTGGTCCTTGAACAGCCCATTGGCCACCACCACTTGGAACAAATACATTGACTAATCCGGCCGAAAAGAAGGTGTAGATTGGAAAAGATGATGCGTCACTGATTGAAACAAACCAGTCTGAAATTAAACCTATCAAGCCGGATCCAACCATGATGCCTAAAATACCAAAGTATAAAGGAAACTGAATTAAAATTCCGGTGGCACCGCTTATCGCTTGTCCAGTAGCTTGAATAAATTTGAAAATGCTTTGATGAAGTAGGATGGCTAATCCAAAAAGACATAGATTTATGAAATTAGGATTTAAAAAGGCCAGACTTATTTTTTCAGGAAGGATGATTGCCTTGTAAAAAGCATAGAATAAAATTATCCCTCCAAGTAATGAGGCAATTATCCTTGAATGGTCAATTTTTTCTGCCCCTTCAACCGTTATTTCTTCCTGTTTTTTCTGTATGATTTCGGGTAAATTTTTGGTGGGCTTCTGTTTTTTACCTATCCAAAAGAACAAGGCAGGAAGGACAATTAAGAGTACAATGCTAACAACTATATTCATAGTGGAAAATAACGTGAGCGAGGGGTCGATTCTATTTGGAATAGCTGAAATGTCAATGCCTTGGATTCCCTCAACCAATTGATGTAAATTATTATCATCAGACGCTTTTATAGGTGCAGATCCTGAGAGCCCTCCATGCCAAACCATCAAGCCTGAATAGGCAGCGGCCCCAACTAATGAATAATTGAGCGGCTGGTTGTTTTTGCGGAATTTTTCTCCAACTTTCCGAGCAAGTATGGCTCCAAAAATAAGTCCTAACCCCCAATTAAACAAACTGACAATGATGGTATAAAAGGTAATTGTTGCGGCAGTGTTTGCTGTGTTGGTGCATCCAATTGTGATTTTATCAATAATTTTTGAAGCAAATGTGCTTATAGCTAACACATGTCCCAATACAAGCATTAGCATCATTTGAAAGGCAAAATACAATCCTCCACCGCCTTCTTTCCAAAGTCCAGACTCCCAATCACCCATAAGTTTTAACGAATAAGCCCCATAGCCAACATTGGTTGGTTTGGTGAACGCTAAAGCAATGAGAAAAGTGATAAGAGTAAGGAGTATAGCAATACTAAACGGACTTGGTAAAATCCGTTTATAAAAATTGGCATATTTATCAGAAAAAGACATTATTGTCTGATCAATTCAGCAGTTTGAAAGGCAGATGTAACAAAGGTGGTAACCACAGGAATTTCTTGCTCATTTTCGTCCTTTTCTCCTCCTGATTCTTCTTTTTTTCCTGCACTAATTAAACTAAAAGTGATTTTGTCTTGATTCAAAGTATAAATAACATGCAAAAGATTTCCTTGAACTTCAAAAACTGAATGTAAACTGTTGTTATGCATGCTCATTGGAATGAGGATGCTGTTCTGTTCGTCTAGAACAAATGAATTACCTTCTTTATGGATTAGCTGGTAGTTACGTTCCTGGCGTAATGAGTCTTCTCCATAGACAATGATCCACTCATGGGTACCTGAGTTAAGTGGCTTGATGTGCAGTTCCATATGATATGAAACCTTTGATCCCTTTAAATTGGCTGATTGAAGTTCACCAGAGAAAACGCCCTCCCAACTTTTGTCTAATTGGGTGGATCCCATAAAAGGCAGGCTAAGAAACAAGAGCAATATTAAATCCTTCATGAGCAATGTTTGAAGGATAAATATAAGGATCTATTTCTTAAGCAACTCGCAATAGAAATTGATAGTAACTTCGTTTCCAACGCCAGAAGATTCTTGTTGACCATAAGCGATACGGTCAAAAGTGAATTCCCCTTCAAATACTTCTGCAGTGATACCTTCATTTGATGCGCTACCTAAATAACGAAACGGAACGTTAAGATCTTTGGTGGTTCCATTCAAAGTCAATGCGCCTTGAGCAATGTAAGAGGTGTCTCCATATGCGATTGTGTTCGCATGGTATTCAATAGTAGGGAACTTTTCTACATGAAAAAAGTCCTCTTCTAACAAATGTTCATCCCGCATAGCATTTCCAGTATTGATGCTTTTTGACTCAATAACAACATCCAATGCTGATTGTGTGAAATCGTCAGCAACATTAAAGTCGATTTTAAAGGTATTGAAGCCACCTTTGGTATCTTTCAAGCCTTTGGTATGGAAAAGTATTTCGGCAGATGAGGCGTTTTCAGGAACTGTGGTGTAATATGCGCCACTTTCTAATTCAGGAGCAACGATTGGTGTTGATTCATCATAAACTACCTCATTTGTAATTTCGCTTTTGTCAACTTGACTTTCGTATTCTCCCCACGGAATCAAAAATAAAACGCCTACTGTGACAACGGCTAAAATGATTCCTCCTATGATGATTTTTTTCAACATGATTATTTAAATTTTTTCAAAGATATATAAAATAGATGTTTAAACACATAAAAATCGAAATCTTTTTAAGTCTTCAATATTTAGAAGGGTTTACAGCTTTAATTTTAGCCCCATCCCTGTATCACTCAAAGTTATTTTATTGAGAAAAGGATGAAGTTTCTTTTTCGCGTGTTGATGATGTATGATTGCTGCTGCCGCATCAAACAAGAACAAGAATCCCCCTTGTAAGATGATTCCGTTCCCAAAACCTCGAAAACGTTGATAATTGCTAGGATCGTTATTGGCTGCAGAACGTAAAAGAAATCCACTTGTTACATACGCAACATCAAGAGCCGTATTAAACAAAAAGATTTTTTCGGTTTTTGATTGCTCGTGCAAGGTGGCCGAGAAACCAAAAGAAGAAGCGTCTTGTTTTTTAGCTTTGAAATACCCAGGAACCGAGAGCATTAAGTTGATTCCGCTCCACATGGTATTCATTTGGTGAAAGTATCTGGCTTCACCTTCAGTACTTGCCCAGCCCACTGCGCTTATACCGGCATTAACGGCTGACCACGTAGTTAATGTCAACATTAACTTTTGATCAATTTTGGAACGTTCTTGATTGAAATCTGTAAGAAGCTGGTTCTGAGTCCATCCAAAAAACGGAAGTAACACAAGCAATAATGTACATTTCATGAGTTAGGTTTACTCTAGAACAATTGAGTTATTAGACAGTTCAACTTGAATAGTCAAAATGGCAAAATCATGGTTGAAGTGCGTTAATTCACACTCAAATTTTTGCTTAGATTGAATTGCAATTTTAATTAGACCGTTCTCTTTTGAAGATTTTAATTTGTGCAGCTCGTTCAAATCAATGGACTTAATTTTTTGAATAAAATTGTTTGTTTCTGTTTCCTCTTTAGCACCTATTAAAGATGATACATGAAGTTCAAGGCCAAGGTTTGTAATATAGGTGGAGAATTCTCCTACGTCAGGAATTTGTGAAGAATTTGTTGCCTGAAAAATACTTTGGCAATCATTAACAAAACGGCCTACCTGTTCAATAATTTCACTATCAAATTCTGAATTTTCTGAAAGATTTGTCTCGAGCATCCCTAATATATTTGGGTTCAAATCTTCAGAAAAACTACCTTGGTACTGAAGCAATAAACGGGCATTTTTAGCATTCATATGAGAACAAATGACGTCAACCATGCTCAATTGAGGAACAGCATCTGCGTTCATGTTCACGAGCTCTAATCCTAGATAAAAACGAGACCAACTATCGTCAACTTCTACAAATTGTGCACGCAATGGAGTATTGGTTTTACGTGCCATTTCAATAATGCCTAGTCCCGCCCCTCCTTTTTCAGACAAACGTCCTGTTCCGATACCTTGCATCCACAGCCGTTTTAGTTCCGTTTGATTCAGCTGATTTACATGTTTGATTTTCTCTGATAACCTACTCACCTTATCATTTGAAACAAGGTTTTTTGAAGATAAGAAGATGCGGTCTTCAAAGACTTTTAAGTTGAAATAATCTGCTTCAAGATGTAAATCTTCTTGCAACAAACTACTCGTTCCATGTCTGATTACATTTTGAAAACTCTCTGCAATGAGTAGCACTGTTTTTTTGCTGATGCCAACCAAAGATGGATTGCTATCAATTACCCCACTCACCACTCCTATCAATTGATGTGTGATTTCATCATCTGACTTACCCATGTAGGTAATACTCAGAAGTTGAGAACCAATAAATTCACTGAAGGGCTGCATAATTTTTTGAGTCAGATTTTGCAGATTAGTCAAGAGGAACAGATACGACTAATCTAATTTTGTTTTATCGTGGGTGTTAAGTGCTCAAAATTGTTGTTAAAATAAAGCTTCAAGCAACTGGTTTAAATATTCATAGTTTGTAGATGGAGGTACCATGAAGTTAGCTATGGAGCAGCTGGCAGGAGAGTTTATTTCGATAATCTGCAGGCTATATTCGTTGAGTTGTAAAGAAAATAGATTTCAACTTACTAATTGATCAGCCTCTGAAGAAGATTCCCAAAATGCAAATGTCATCAATTTGTTCCACCTCACATTTCCACTTTTGCAACTCTTGTTCTAGGATTGTCTCTTGTTGATCGAAGTCGTTTTTTTGGATCTTGTCAAGTAATTCAATGAATTTTGCATGACCAAATCGTTTGAGAGAAATTGCTCCAAACTGATCCATAAACCCATCAGTGAACAAGTACAATTTAAATTCGGATTCTAAATAAATTTTCACTTGTGTGAAAGGAGCTTCTGTTCTTAGATCTTTGCCAATCGCTTGTCTATTGCCTTTGAATTTGTATAGGTGGTTTTGAAGCTGAATGATTTGATCACCTCCTGTCAAAATTTCTAGTGGGCCAGGAGTACAAAGTAATATCGAAGAATTGGCCCCAGCAAACGAAAGCGTTTTGGATGATGAATCATAGGCACAAAAACTCATGTCCATGCCATATGAAGAGATCGAGTGATCGTCAGCTGAGTCAAAGCCTTGAATTATTGCTGACCGTAACTGATCCAAAACTGAAGCCGGCTCAATAACTTCTTTTTCTTTGACGATTTCGTTTAGAAGGCGGTTTCCAACTATACTCATTAGTGCACCTGAAACGCCATGCCCTGTGCAGTCTACAACAGCAAAAAACAGGTAATGTCCTTTTTTGTATACCCAATAAAAATCACCGCCTACCGCACCTTTTGGCTTGTATAGGACAAAATATTCAGGTAATACTTGGTTCATGTACGCTTTTGAGGTGAGCAATGCAGCTTGTGTGGTTTTTCCAAAGTTTAAACTTTCTTGAATTGAATGATTTTTGGATTGAATTTTTTGGTTGGCTTCTGAGAGCTGTAGGTTGAATCGTTTCGTCTTGCGCAATTGATAAAAGATAATTAACATCAACGCACAGAACGATATATACCAAAGATAAATAGTGATAACACTGAGATTTTCCACTGAATTTCGATTTTTCAATGCTGTACCCACTCGTAAATTGAGTCCATACTTGTGTATAGTGGTGTAAGTGAACACATTGGTGTCTGTCACAAAATTTTGATAGAATTCCTCATCAACTTTCTCATTGTAGACCGTTTCTTGATCATAAACTTTCTCTCTGTCAAACTCTGGTCCGTTGGGGATATGAAATCTGAAGACGAAATCCTTCCTTACCTCAGGGTTGTCATAAATAGGTTGAATGATATATTTAAAGTTGATAATTGATGCCACGTAGCCTTGCGGTACTCCCTTTTTTTGTACGCCAAAATTGAGCGGAATTCCTTGCCATCCTTCAATGAGATTGAGAGGTTCAAATAAATGCAAATCATGGTCTTGCATAATTCTATTCAAATGGGCTATTTCTAAACTATCTCTCAAAGCTGCAACATTAGTTCCGGCAAGATTTGCTGGATCAAATTCAGTTCTAGTGAAGGTGTAAATGAAGGTATGATTGGTGTCAAGATAGGAGACAATAATTGAATCTTTGTATTCGAGGTCTTCCAGGAGGTTATTGACATATCCAGCCATGCGTTCAATGTTGGGAAGAGAGTCTTGAGCATCAACAAATGACCGAATTCCGCTAACCAGAGTGGCAAAGTTTTCTATGGAGTGTGTAATCTTTGCAATAGCTTCTTCATGGACTGTCTGCAAACGAAGACTGGATTGTTCAGATTCGGCCTCTTTTATTTCTTCAGTGACCATATGAACAAAAAAGAAGCCCAATATCATTGATGGAATGAAGATGAGCGATATCCAATATTTCTTAGCGAACTCCATCAGAATGAAATTTAATAGCGGGCAAAAATTGTGGTTTCAGAGTTAATCTGAAATAATGAGTTTTAAGGTCTGAATTGACCCATTTTCGAGAACAATTCTAAGAAAATACACTCCTGCTGCAACTTCTGTTCTATCAATTTGAACTGAATAATCAACGAGTTCCAAATAATGGGACAGGTCGTTACCCTCTAAAGTTAATAAATTCAATGAACGGATAGGCTCTGATGAATTAATTTGAAACATGGTTGATGAAGGATTTGGATAGATGCGTGTAATTTTTTTGTCGTTTTTCGCTAAGCTCAATCCTATTTCCTTTTGTACTGAAACGTCATCAATTAAATAGTAACTGACGCCAATACCAGAACTAGTTATGGCGGTGTCACAATTAACATCACTCATAAAATTCCCAATGCAGATGTATTCAAAAGCAGTGTCTGGGATGAATACTGCGGTAAGATTGTACCATAGGCCCGTATCTGCATGAATGCTATCAGAAGATACGTGCACATAATTGTTGATTGGAGGGTTGAATTGCTCCCCATCATAGTCTAAAAATTTGATGCCGATTCCGTTCGTAGCAATATCTACATTTTGATTGTCCGCTAAACAGATGTTCATTGAAACCTTGTACCGCTCTCCAATTTCAAGAGGACTAATTAATTTACATCCAATCATTTCATGAGCATCTGTCCAGGGTAGCTGCATGGTATAAAGTCCAACGTATCCTTCACCTGTTAAGGGTTGTTGATATCCCCATATATTTTGCGGTACATCAACCGTGTTAGGATAAAGAGAAGCACATTCATGAAAAGCATCTGGTGAAGAACGATACTGTCTCCAGTTTTGAAGTTTATACACTTCATTCACCAATTCGGGGCAATCGTCATACAATTCAAAACTTGGGTTAGGGACGAGATTTACACTTTG
>Ga0189274_100104_pt1 | contig 91095 bp, 65 predicted proteins | sample N5B1minimetaG_FD_130323 | JGI IMG/M metagenome (GOLD analysis project Ga0189274, IMG submission 130323) | Marine microbial communities from the Costa Rica Dome - N5 B1 mini metaG | ecosystem: Environmental > Aquatic > Marine > Oceanic > Photic zone | place: Costa Rica: the Eastern Pacific...
ATTGTAGTTAGGAGAAGTATTCCAGCAGCTGGCAGCATTTAGGTCGCCCGTGGCACCTGTGGTAGTATAAGCTTCATCTGCAGAACATGTGTTGATTAAAGCTGTAACATCTTCAGCGCCTTCATAAAAGTCGTAATCAGCAGCATCGCTAAGGCACAAAGTAAAAGTACCTCTATAGCCGCTATAATTGTTGTCTACAGAAATGTAGTAGGTATTTCCTGGGGTTAGACTTATTGCAGTTGTAGAGACAACATCATTGTCATTGACATATCTGTTCGAGTTTATTTCTGTCGTACCTATGTTGTCCCAAATGGCGACTTGTGCTCTGCGTAACGTGCCTTTACTACCACCTCGATCTACGGTCACCGTTGCAATTCCCGAAGCGGGTGCAGTAAATGAAAACCAAACATTATAATCAGGCGATGTATTCCAGGTGCTGCCTGCATTGAGGTCAGAAGTGGCATTTATAGTTGTATAAGCAGCATCAGCGGAGCAACTGTTGATAATCGAAGTGACATCAATAGCATTTGCAAAATCATCATTTACGGGTTGAGCTATTACATTGAACCCAAAAAATAGTAGGGCTACGGTCAAAAATGTGGTTACTTGTTTTTTCATCACCAACTTGTTTGTTTGGTCAGGTTCAAAATCTGCACCAATGTGCAAAACCCTGCAATTTAGCATATTTTAGTTAAAACATTGTCCCATTATGGGATTTAAGCTTTTAAATTGACTCAACTTTATTTAAAAACTGTCTTATGTAATATTTAGGTATTTTAATCAGTGAAATATAGTTATTAAATCCTTTTAATGCATATATGTAACCAAATAAGCGATATTATCTTAAAAATAGCATGTAAGGTTTAGTTAGATTAATTAGCATTTAAATAGTGTTTTTAAATGTTAAGGTAAAGTCAGTTCCGTTTCCCTCTTTACTATTTGCCTTTATAGAACCTCCATGCATATGCATTATTTGTTTTGATAGACTGAGGCCAATACCTGATCCTTGTTTCTTAGTCGTGTAAAAAGGGATGAAAATTTCAGGAAGTACTTTTTCTGAAATCCCAGGACCGTTGTCTGAAATGATTAAATGAATGTTATTATCTGCCCGCTCGCTCCGGATAGTGATTTTACCATCGCTACGTCCTGCGAGTGCTTGTTGAGCATTCTTAATAAGGTTGATTAAAACTTGTTCGATAAGCTTCGAATCAATGTTTAATTGGTGTGAATCTACTTGTAGCGTCAATTCAATATCGTTGGCTTTCAACTCACCTTTTGTAAGGGTAGCCATTTCATCTACCAATTCTTTTATATCTGTTGTCTCAAGCACGGGTTTAGGTACCCTGGTAATCTTCCTATAATCATCAATAAAGCCCAGCATACCATCGCTTCTCCGTTGAATTGTTTTAAGAGAAAATTTAAGGTCATTGATGGTTTCTTCATCAGGGGTGCCCTTATCCAGCATACTTTGCATTGTTTCTGTAAGAGAACTGATAGGTGTGGCAGAATTCATGATTTCATGTGTGAGAATCCTAATCAACTTATGCCAGGCCTCGATTTCTTTTTGTTCTATTTCATTTTTAATGTCTTTGAGTGTGATGAGCTTATATTCTTTTTCCATCAAGATCACTGAGCTTACATCTACAGATAGGGTTAAGTTTTCTTTGTTTCTAAACTCTATAAGTCGCTGACCTTCGGGAAATAGTTCTTCAGCCTGCTTAATAAAAGTGGGTACTTTCTCTCTAAGTATTTTCCAGTTTTTAATACCACTCACGCCTAATAATTGCTCAGCGGTATTATTCATTAATGTGATGTCAACATCATTTTCAATGGATATGATGCCGATGTTGACATGACTCACAACTGTACGTAAATACTGAAACTGAGCCTCCTTTTCTATTTTGGCTTTCTTATACTGCTCAATAATTTCTTCGAATGATTGTGTGAGTATATCAAACGAATCTCCCACGCGATGTTGATTAAAGTTGATCGAAAAATCACTGTGTTTAATAGCCAGTATGAATTTGGCCAGCTCTTTATTGGTTTTACTTACATATCTAAAGAGTTCTAAAATTTGAAGAAGCAGTATTGCAGTTAGAATAATCTGATTAAAGAAAAGACGATCATCTCCAAATATGTAGGACAAAACGACCATATTGCTTAGAATAAGCAATAACCGTAATCCCGTTTTAAAAGTGAATTTTTTATAGAATCTCATAATGAAAGTTCCAAATTCACTTTTTCTTTCCTTTAAAACAAGGAGGAATGTTTTACTCTTTCCTTAAAATCTTAATACCGTGAACTATTTTCCTTTTGGGATGATAGATTGTAATGGAAATATTATCGGCATCCTTTACTCTGTTAAGTTTTAAAACCTCGTTGGTGTAGGAGTCTTGTGATAGCAGCTTACGACCTCCTTTGGAAAGTGCGTAAGTTACTTTCAGTCTTTTTTCATGTCTTAGCTCAATACTTTGAGGTGAAATAAGTTCTTCCGTTTTGTTAAGATTTTGTTCTTTCTCACCATCAATAATAAGAGTAAACTCTTTGGGTGAAGAAAATAATGAAGCGATTAATATCAGGTAAATCATACTTGTATTGTTTGTTTACCTTAATAATGCCAAGTCTAAAAAAAGGTACACTATTGATCTTGTAAGTATTTTTCTGGCAGCGGGTATCCATCATTTTCAGCGCTCCAAAATATATTCATAATGAAATATCGGCCCTTGCCTTTCAGCAACTGGAAGCTATTGATCCCTCGATTTGTCACTTCACCATTTGGCGCATTTAACGTTTCGTAGGTACTGAAAACATGTACAATATTGCCATAGGCTTCAGTTTTACGATATAACTCCCGCTCAAAAAAAGCCGTACGGTTGGCAGTAAACATTTCCTGATATTCTTTGGGAGTCCAGTATCTGTAGTTAATTGAGCCATCTTGAGATTTGCCCGTTGGTATAAGCTTGGCATCTTTTGTAAATAAATAATGAAATCGTGCCCAGTCTCTTTGTGTGTCTGCATCTCCTGAAATGACATCATAAATGGCGACCATGATAGCATCAACAGATGCTACATCTTCAGTGTAATCATTGGTTTGAGCCAAAGCCACAGTACCTAATGTTATGAGGATAATAATGGATAAAAATCTCTTCATAGTTTTGAACCTTAATTAGCAGTTGCTGTGTTTCAAGTTAGTTTTTAAAAATAAAGAAGAAAAGGAATGTCAAAATTCAATGACCTTATAAATAGTGGTAAACCGGTTTTAGTAGATTTTTATGCGACATGGTGCGGCCCTTGCAAGATGATGGCACCCATGCTCGATGAATTAAAGAAAGAAGTGGGTGATAAAGCGAAGATCATTAAAGTTGATGTGGACAAAAATCAGCAGGCGGCTGCTACATATGGAGTAAGAGGTGTTCCTACTTTAATTCTTTTTAAAGACGGGCAGATTAAATGGCAGCAGTCAGGAGTGGTACCAGTGCATCAACTCAAAAGCGTTATTGAACAACACAGCTAATCACTGAATACCATATTTTTTCATCCTTCGATATAGTGCTGTCCGGGTCAGTCCAAGTGTAGTGGCAGTTTGCGTTACATTACCGTTATGCTCATTAAGTGACTTTATGATGAAGTTTTTTTCCATATCATCAAGCGTTGTAGCATGAGATGTTGAATTGGTACTGTTAGAAGTTAGAAAAAGAGAAACGTCATCCATCACAGTTTTTTCGCTTAAAATCACCGCTCTTTCTATGGCATGTTGCAGCTCTCTAATATTTCCTGGCCATTGATATTGTTGGAGTCCTTTGATCACATTTTTTGAGATCTGCATTCCTTGCTTTTGATACTTTCTGCTATAAATACCTAAAAAGTGTTCTGCAAGGGTGGGGATATCTTCTATCCGTTCTCGTAGCGCTGGAATTTTGATTTCTACCGTGTTAATCCTGTAGAGTAAATCCTGCCGAAACTGGTTTGTAGTAATCATTTCCTGTAGTGGCATATTTGTAGCACATACCAATCTAAAGTCGATCTGTATTTGCTTGGAGGAGCCAACACGACTTACGGCCCTGTTTTGTAATACAGTTAAAAGTTTAGATTGAAGAGGAACAGATAAGTTGCCAATTTCATCTAGAAATATTGTACCCTTGTCGGCAATTTCAAAACGCCCTGGTTTATCTTCTTTGGCATCAGTAAATGCTCCCCTCACATGACCAAAAAGTTCGCTTTCAAATAGTGTTGGTGCGATCGCGCCCATATCCACATCAATAAATGGTTCATCATTTCGTTCTGATTGACCGTGTATGGCACGCGCTACCAGCTCCTTGCCAGTTCCGTTTTCTCCTAACACAAGCACATTGGCATCGGTAGATGCAACTTTTGTAATAAGCTCTTTTACCCTCATGATAGGAGGTGAGTTACCGATTATGTGATCAAGTTGATTTTTAGTGCTATTGGATTGTTGTTGCGATGCCTTGAGCCTGCTAATTTCTTTTTTAGACTGACGATGCTTGAGCGCTGATTGTATGGTAGCCAGCAGCTTTTGGTTTTTCCATGGTTTGAGAACAAAATCTGTTGCCCCTAATTTCATGGCTTTTACCGCAAGGTCAACCTCACCATAAGCCGTAATCAGGATCACTATTGCCTGAGGATCGAGTTTAAGTATCTCTGACAGCCAGTGAAAACCTTCTTCGCCATCATTCACTCCTTTATTGAAGTTCATATCCAGCAAAATCACATCATAGTCTTTGATGTCAAAATAGCCAGGGATTTTTGATGGGTTTTCATCGATATCAACAGATGAAAACTCCTGCTTTAAAAACATCCGTGCTGTCTCTAAAATATCGCGGTCATCATCAACTATCAGTATATTGGCATCCGTTTTCATGGAACCAAAATACAAAACTGTATCAAAAACAAACGTATGAGTGTATCGAAAACATTACACTTATTTTTAGGAATAGGCTTCAATTACTCCAAATCCATTAATTTTAGTTATGGCACTCTTTTGGGGAATAGGGTTGTCGTTGGAAAAGTATTACAAAGGAAATGATTAAAAACTATTTAAATATAACCCTGAGAAACCTTAAGAAGAATAAGTGGATTTCACTGATCAATATATCAGGATTGACAATTGGCATTACCGCAGGTTTAATCATTTATTTATACATCTACCAAGAACTTACTTATGATAATTTTCATGCAGATGCGGAGCGCATTTACCGTGTCGTTCAGTCTAGTAAAACAGTAGAAGGCGAAGATTATAATGCCTCTGCACCATATCCTATCATTGGTAGCTTACATAGTGATTTTGATGAATTTGAGTCAGCTACTTTAGTGCACAGTGACAACAATCCACAGATTGCTTTTGAGGACAATAAATTTGAGCTGGACGTAGCCGTATTTGCAGATTCTAATTTCTTTGATGTATTCAGCTATCAAATCATTGAGGGAAATCCAAGGCAGTCATTAGGTGAGCCTAATGTAGCATTTATCACCGAATCAACGGCCAAAAAAGTATTTGGCGATGAGAATCCGGTTGGAAATAGCATAAATGTTAGAAATCGAATTGACTTAGAGATCGTAGGCGTAGTTGCGGATCCACCAGTTAATGCCCAAATTCAATTTGAACTGTTAATATCTTACCCTTCATTTAATGAGGAGTATTTTGGTTTGCCGCTTGACCAATGGGAAATGTCGGCAGAAGGGTATGCCTATGTAAAATTAAATGAGGGTATCAATCCGGCTTCTGTAGGCTTAGACAGAATACTTAAAAAGTATTATAGTGAAGAGGCCCAGGCCAGACGTCAATTTTACTTACAACCAATCGACCAAATACATTTCGATACAAATTGGAATAATTCCGCGGTAAACGCTAAATCACTGTGGGCGCTCGGTATCATAGGAGTATTTATCATAATGATAGGCTGTGTGAATTTTATAAATCTTACAACAGCACTATCTGTAAAAAAATCTAAGGAAGTAGGCATAAGAAAAACATTGGGTGCAGCCCGGTCGCAACTCATAGGTCAGTATATGGCTGATACATTTTTGATCACTTTCGTATCGGCCATTATTTCTATCGGGTTAACAGAGCGATTGTTGCCCATTTTCAACCAATACTTTGGAGAGCAGCTATCATTCAATGTCTTAGAAGACCTACGTATACTTGGCTTTGTATTAATACTTATTATCGTAGTTACACTTATTGCCGGTTTGTACCCTTCACTAGTGTTATCAAGATTTAATCCCGTGAGTGCCTTGAAAAACAATATTCACTCACAGAGTTCGTCTTCACTATTTCTTAGAAAAGGTTTGATCATTGTTCAGTTCTTTATTTCTCAGGTTTTGATTATCGCCACTGTTGTAATCGCAAACCAGATGAGTTATTTCAGCGAAAAACCACTGGGATTTAGCAAGGAGGCAATTGTAAACATCGGAATTGATAAAAACGATGAAACGACACTCTCCAGATTTAGAGATCAGTTGCTTGCCGATAGCCGCATCAAATCTGTAAGCTTTGGTTTAGGGTCACCCATGTCTGACAATACTTTTGAAACGCATTATTACTTAAAGTCTAAAGGCAGTGAGAACCGACTTGAAACCCAAATGAAGCCTGCGGATTTTTACTACGATGAAGTATATGGCATCGAGCTTTTACATGGTAGATGGTTTACACCTGCGGAAGACAAGCTGGCCATAGATATATTTAATGAGAAGGCCTCTGGTGACCAAATTCCATATATTCTGAATGAAACTGCTGTAAAGAAATTAGGATTTAATGATCCGGCCGAGGCGGTAGGGCAGATGATTACTACTGGCTTGGGTGACTTTACGTCTCCAATCATTGGTGTAGTTAAGGATTTTCATTCCAACTCATTGCATGACGAAATTGAGCCGGTAATCATTACTAAATTCCCGCAGTTTTACTACAACGCAGGTATTAAAATCTCCACGGAAAATACATCGGCTGCATTGGCTCATATTGAGGAAGTGTATGCCAATATGTATCCTGAAATCATCTTTTCCTATGAATTTATGGATGATGCTGTCCAGGCCTTTTATGATGAAGAGCAGCGCACTTTTAATCTATTTAAGATTTTTAGTGGTGTTTCCATATTTATCTCTTGTCTTGGGTTGCTTGGTATCATTTCATTTATAGTGAATCAAAAAACAAAAGAGATCGGAGTGAGAAAAGTGCTAGGTGCCAATGTGTCCAATCTAGTAGTGCTTTTCACAAAAGACTTTATGATGTTAGTGGTGATTGCATTTGTAATCGCTGCTCCTGCTGCGTGGTATGTGATGGACATGTGGCTCAACGATTTTGCCTATCGCATTGATATGCAAGGTTGGTTTTATGTAGTGGCTATTGGTATTTCAGCAATTATTACTTTTCTCACAGTAGGCTATCAATCATTCAGAGCGGCTACAGAAAATCCGGTAAAAGCATTAAGAAATGAGTAAATGATGCTTAGAAACTACTTTAAAATATCACTTAGAAATATTAGTAAAAACAAGGTATTCTCGTTTATCAACATTGCGGGTTTGTCAATAGGTTTTGCCTGTGTACTGATTATTTTGAGCTATGTAAAACTGGAACTTAGCTATGATAAGTTTCATGAAAACTCAGAAAATATTTACAGGCTTGCTGTAGATTGGGAAGATGATGGACAGCGGGTAAATATGGCCATGAATCATGCACCCATGGCACCAATAATCAGAGAAGAGGTGCCAGGAGTATTGCATTCTGTAAGGATATACCCAAATAGTGTTTATCTAAGTACTGATCAGGTCAATAAGTCAAAAGAAGAAAAATTTGCCTTTGCAGACTCCACATTCTTTGATGTCTTTACATTCACAAGCATACATGGCAATCTTAAAACTGCATTAGACGACCCTCAATCAGTGGTAATTACCGCTGAAGCTGCCATTAGACATTTTGGTAGCACCGATGTCATTGGAGAAACATTGTATGCAGAAAACGAAAGAGCAGCTTTTGCTTTGAATGTAACAGCAGTAATAGAAAATTTCCCTCAGCAATCACATTTCGATCTCGATTTTATAAGTGCATTTAGTATAATGGATCAATTGATGCCTTGGTATAATAACTGGCATCATCCGCCCATGTACTTGTATATAGAAACTAATGGAAGTCACAATCAGGAACAGTTACAAGAGCTTTTATCTACAAATATAAAATCTCGACTACCAGAATATGTATTAGCAGAAAAACGTGAGTACCTGTTGCAGCCCTTGAGTAAAATTCATTTGTATTCTCAATTAGAAAATGAGTGGGAAGCCAATTCTAGTGCAACTTATGTGACACTGTTTGTTGTGATTGCAGGCTTTATTCTCTTAATAGCTTGTGTCAATTTTATGAATTTAGCTACGGCAAGGTCTGCTTATCGTGCAAAAGAAGTGGGATTGCGCAAAGTACTGGGAGCTGATCGAAATCAACTAATTTTTCAATTTTTAGGTGAAGCACTCATTACTGTAATATTGTCGGTGGCTTTAGCTTTTGCACTTGCAGAGCTTGTCCTTATCAACCTCTTTAACAATGTCATTGAAAAACATATTACAATTATGTACATACTGCAATGGCCTAATATTGCATACTTGATTTTTGGTATGCTCATAATTAGCCTGCTTGCAGGTCTTTATCCAGCATTTTATTTGTCGGCTTACAAACCCGCAAAGTCACTCAAAGGGCCAATAAAGTCGTTGAAAAGCGGGTTGAATCTTAGAAGAGGTATGGTCATTTTTCAATTCTTTATTTCCGGTTTACTCATTGTAGGCACGCTTATAGTGTTACAGCAAAACCATTTTTTGAGAAACAAAAATCTGGGCTTCAATAAAGATCATATAGTAGCCTTGAGAATGGTCGATAGAAAATCTCAGGTAAACTATGCAAATCTTAAGCAAGAGCTACTGCAGGAGTCTATTGTGGAGTCAGTTGCTTTATCATCGACTCTGCCTGCTGTGGATAATTTTTATGGATTTGAGGCTTGGCCGGAAGGGCATGAGGGAAAGGATTTCTCTTTAAAAACACTTGGTGTTGATGAGGATTTTATGGCTGTTTATGATTTAAAACTTCATGCCGGAAGGTGGTTTGACAAAGACATTCTTTCAGATCAAAGAGAAGCGTTTATACTTAATGAAGCAGCGGCACAGAAGTTAGGTTGGGAAAACCCGATTGGAAAAGAGTTTGGACTTACAGTCTATATAGAAGGTGATGACAAGCGCCAGGGTAAGATAATCGGTGTTATGGAAGACTTTCACTTTGAGTCGCTTTATAAAGATGTAGAACCATTGGTAATTTATATTAATAAGCACAAATACTATGCAGATTACCTCTCTGTGAGATTCAAGCCTGGCAATATTGGGGAGTCAGTAAAATTGCTTCAGAATAAATGGAAGGCATTTAATCCTGATAAACCCATATCATTCACCTTTGTGGATGACCAACTGAGGTCTCAATATAAATCTGAAACCAAACGAAGTGAGCTGTTTACATCGTTCGCCATCCTATCGATTATAGTTTCGTGTATGGGATTGTTCGGGTTGTCTGCATTTTCAGCGCAAAGAAGGACAAAAGAAGTAGGGGTGCGCAAAGTGTTGGGTGCCAGTGTTTATCAAATTGTACGGATGCTGGCAAGAGAATATGTCTTGCTTATAGTTGTTGCCAATATAATAGCGATGCCAATAGCATGGTACTTCTCACAACAGTGGTTGGCCAACTTCGCTTATCGAATAGAAGTGAGTCCTGTGGTTTTTATACTCAGTATAGTGCTCACACTTGCTATCGCACTTATAACCATAAGTTACCAGGCTATAAAAGCCGCCATGATCAACCCCATCGAGACGCTAAAAGACGAATGATATGCTAAGGAATTTACTCAAAATCAGCCTCAGAAATCTGATTAAAAACAAGTCGCACACTGCGATTAATGTTGCGGGCCTTTCACTGGGCTTGACGGCAGCCATTATTATTTATAAGGTCGTAATGTTCGAAATGAGTTTTGATAAATATCATGAAAGCTCAGAACATACTTACAGATTGGTAATCGATGCGTTGGCCGAAGGCGAAAGGTACAAGCAAAGTGGAGTGCCTTATAAGGTGGGTGAGAATTTTAAGGAAGACTTCGCGGAGGTTAAATACTTCACAATTGTAGACCGAAATATCGGGAGCCCGGTTATCACATTTGCTGATGATGAGAGTAAAAAGTTTGGAGAGAAAAGCCGAAAAATAGCTTTTGTCAACGAGGACTACTTTCGCATGTTCGACTATAACTTTATAGCCGGTGATGCTACAAATCCATTTGGTGCGGCCAGCACTGTTGTTTTATCAAAAAACCTGGCCGAGAAATACTTTGGAGAACATACCAACGCATTAGGTAAAGTTATTATTGTAAATAACGAATTCGAACTTACTGTTTCTGCAATTGTCGAAAACCCTCCGTTACATACCGATTTTCCTTTTGAAATACTGGCATCTATAGAGTTAGGTGAAGAAAAAGATCGGGCGTGGGGTGATTGGGTAAGTAGCTCATCATCAGTACAATTCTATGTTACCAAAAAAGAAAACGTTTCGATAGCATCCTTTCAAGATAATGTAATTGATTACATCAATACCAATAAAAGCCCTGAAGATCCTGATGCGTATGAGCTGTTATTGGAACCCTTATCATCACAACATTTTAATACTGAAAGATATAATCTCTCAGGTAGGTCTACATCATACGAGACCATACTCACTTTATCTGTGATTGGGGCGCTATTAATTTTGGCCGCATGTATCAATTTTATAAATCTCAATACAGCCCTGGTTTCTAAAAGAGCAAAAGAGATTGGAGTGAGAAAAGTACTTGGTAGTAGCAGGGCGATGCTAGTGACACAGTTCATTTCTGAAACAGCCATTATTGTGTTGTTTTCAATTGTGATTTCACTTGGCCTTGCTGAATTATCATTAATTCGTATCGAAGCATTGACAGGCTTCACAGTACCTCACGGGCAATATGATCTTGATGTCTGGATATTCCTATCATTGCTATTCGTTGTGGTCACTTTGCTCTCTAGTTTTTATCCTGCCATAGTGCTTTCTGGTTACAGACCGGTCGAGGCATTAAAGAGTAAAACGAACCTTCAGAGATCTGGTGGCTTTTCTTTGAGAAAAATACTCATCATAGTACAGCTATTTATTGCACAAGCCTTAATTATAGTGATTTTCGCTATGTCTGAGCAGATTTCATATTTTATGAACGCTCCACTGGGAATAGATACCGAAGCGGTAGTAGTTTTTAATATCCCTGATCCACCATCTGATGAGAAATTTGAAACTTTTAGAAACCAACTTACCAGCCACCCAGATGTAAGAAGTGCTACATTTTCAAATACCGGATCAATATCAAATAATACCTGGGGTGGGGTGATTGAGTTTACCAAAGATGAGCCACAACGTGTTTCTTCACGAGTAAAGCTGATTGATGAGTACTACGTCTCATTATTTGACATTGAGTTACTTGCCGGGCGTAATATTAAAACTGATACAGCCCAATACCTGATCAATGAAAAACTGCTCTATGAAATGGGATTTGAAAACCCTGAAGATGTATTGGGTTTAAGACTTACTTATTGGGATAGAGAAGGTACTGTTATAGGAGTCGTTAAAAATTTCAATTCAACATCATTACATTCTGAGATGTCACCTGTATTGTTTGCCTATAACCCGAGGTTGTTTTATCAAGCAGCAGTAAAGCTTGAAAAAATAGATCAGGAGGCTTTGACGCATATTAAAAACGAATGGGAAGCACAATTCCCTAACTTCATTTACTCCAATAGTTTTTTAGATGATGATATCTCACAATTCTATGAATCTGAGCAGCGCGCGCAAAAGGTGTTTTCAACCTTTGGGGCTGTGGCACTCTTCATTGGAGCAATAGGACTGTTAGGACTCATTTCATTTATGACTAATTCAAAAACCAAAGAGATTGGCGTACGAAAAGTACTTGGCGCTTCTGTAGAGCAGGTAATAGTTATGCTTACTAAAGATTTTGTCTGGCTTGTTTTGGTAGCTGCAATATTAGCAGTGCCAGCATCGTACTATTTCCTCGACACCTGGTTGAGTAATTTTGAGTATCGAATTCCGATTTCAATAAAACTGTTTTTAGGTGGACTGATTAGCACATTGATTATCACTATTGCTATTGTAAGTTTCAAATCTTACAAGGCCGCCTCAGTAAATCCTGTTGAAAGTTTAAAAGACGAATGAACTAACAACCATCAGCCAGCAACCAGCAACCAGTAACCAGTAACCAGTAACCAGAACCTAGAGACCAGTAACCAGAACCTAGCAACCAGCAACCAGTAAAACAATGCTAAAAAACTATTTCAAAACAGCCATCAGATCACTCTTTAGAAACAAGAGTTATGCAGTCATTAATATTTTTGGCTTGGCTTTGGGTATGTGCTGTGCGCTTATATTATTCTTACTTGCCAGTTATGTCAATAGCTACGATGAATTCCAGGAAAATAAAGATAGAATATATCGACTGGTTAATTCCTCGATTGGACAGGGCGATCAGGTAGACTATACACCAGGTGTGCCGGTGCCCCTTCCTGAGGCAGTGAGGTTAGACTTCCCAGAGTTTGAGAAAGTTGTTTTTACCAGAAATCACCACGGTGAGATGCACTTTACTATTAATCCTGATAGTGATATACCCAACTATTTTGAGTTAAATGAAGAAAGACTTGTCTATACTGAGCCTCAGTATTTAGAGATTTTTACAGTTAATTGGTTGGCAGGAAATAGGGGTAAGGCACTGGATAATCCCAATAGTATCGTTCTTAGCGAATCAATTGCTAAGCAATTTTTCCCATATGGTGAGGTCTTAGGTAAAACGATCGTGTTAAATAAAGATACACAGCTGCAAGTGACTGGTGTTATAAGTGATCCACCAGACAATACAGACATGCCATTTTCTATGCTGGTCTCACTACCTACTATTACAGATGACATCAAAGACAGCGGTTGGAACAGTGTCAGCAGTGATGATCAATGCTACTTGCTGGCACCAAAGCCCATTGATACTACAAAATACTCCGCTCGACTAGCAGAATTTGCTGGTAAGTATTTTGAAGATCAGGAAGATCGTCCACGGAAACTGCAACTACAGTCAATGCAAGATTTGCACTCTAATGAATTTTATAGCAACTATAGCTACAAAACTGTGAGCAATGCCCAAGTTAAAATAATATACATTATTGGTATTTTTCTGATCATCACGGCATGTATCAACTTTATTAATCTTTCAACAGCCGTTGCCATTAAAAGGTCTCGCGAAGTGGGAGTACGTAAGGTGTTGGGAAGTACCCGAAAGCAATTGGTCATGCAGTTTCTATTCGAATCTTTCGCTATCATTTTAATATCCAGCCTTGTAGCGTTGGGTCTTGCCGAGTTACTGCTCTTGTATGTCAACCCTTTCATGGAGATTCAACTTGACATACCCTGGTTTACGATGGATTTTTTCATCTACCTCACTACAGGGTTGGTAAGTATCACTTTACTATCCGGGTTTTACCCTGCATTAGTGTTATCTGGCTTCAGACCAGCTATAGCCCTTAAAAAAGTGTCGACATCAAAAGGATCAGGAAGTTTAGGCCTGAGAAAAGGACTTGTTGTATTCCAATTTTTTATTTCTCAAGTGTTTATAATAGGTACCATCATTACAATAAGCCAGCTTGAGTATATAAAAAATACCGATTTGGGATTTTCCACAAACGCTTTATTAAATGTGAGAATACCCGAAGATGACCTATCGAAAAAGCAAACGCTTAAAACTGAGTTGTCTAAACAGGTCGGAGTAGAAAAAGTGAGCTTACTTTATAGCAATCCATCATCGGGTTCAGTTTCAATCAGCAATTTTAGCGTAGAAGGAGATCCTGAAGAATATTATACGGCTATGAAGTTTGTGGATGAGGACTATCTTGACATTTATGATATTGAGATTTTAGCTGGTCGTGCATTAAGGCAATCTGATACATTGAGAGAGGTGGTTGTCAATGAAAAGTTACTCCGATACGTGGGTTTCGAAGGAACACCCAAAGATGCCATTGGTAAACAGGTAAGGGTTTGGGGAGAAAATGTGCCAATTGTTGGAGTAGTTAGAGATTTTCATTCAACATCTCTTCACCAGGAAATCATGACAATGATGCTATTCAATCATTCGCAAGCCTACCGTTTGGCGACTATTAAAGTTGACATGAAGGGCTTTGAGAGCACTTTGCCAAAAATAAAAGAAACATGGCTTTCTATTTATCCTGAATATGAATTTGAACATACTTTTATAGATGAGCATGTAGCTCAATTTTATGAAGGTGAAAGGAAAATGAGCATTTTTATTTCTGTGGCCGCGGGTTTCGCCATATTTATTGGCTGCTTAGGTTTATTCGGCCTGGCGTCTTTCATGGTTTCTCAAAAAGTAAAAGAAATAGGAGTGAGGAAAGTATTTGGTGCTTCTGTAGGCAGCATAATCTATTTGTTTTCAAAGACATATTTAATTCTTATTGCTTTAGCCTTTGTGTTGGCGGCTCCGGTGGCTTGGTATACTATGAAAGAATGGCTTGCCAATTTTCAATATAGAATTACCATAGGTCCAATATTTTTCATTTTAGCCTTAGTATTTACACTTATCATTGCCATCGTGACGGTAGGGTATAAGTCCTTCAAAGCGGCACATACTAACCCTGTAGACAGCCTAAGAAGTGAATAAACCAGCAACCAGTAACCAGCAACCAGTAACCAGCAACCAGTAACCAGTAACCAGTAACCAGTAACCAGTAACCAGAACCCAGCAACCAGAAAACCAGAAAACTAGAAACCAGAAAACATGTTCAAAAATATATTCAAAATCACCCTCAGAAATTTAATCAAAGAAAGGTTTTACGCAACTGTTAATATCTTCGGTTTGGCATTAGGTATAGCATCTAGTCTGTTGATTATTAGCTATGTGTTGCACGAAACAAGTTATGACAAAACTCACCCCGACCTTGATCGACTGTACAGAGTAAACATGACCAATATCTGGATGCCCGGTGGTGGAGAATGGAGTTCGACAAGTCCTCCTTTAGCTGAGGTATTAGTGGCTGACTATCCTGAAATTGAGGAAACTGTGCGTATCAATACACCTGGTGGTAATATTATCAGGTCTGAATCGGACGGAGAACTTATGTCGTTTTATGAAAGCGAGATACTTGGTGCAGATTCCAATTTTTTCAATCTCTTCGATTTTGAATTATTGTATGGCGATCCCAAAACTGCATTAACAGGCATTAATAAGGTAGTTGTGTCTAAAGAAATGGCCATTAAATATTTTGGCACAGAACAGGTGCTGGGCGAGACTTTGCTTTTTGGAGATTCAAAAACAGCAGTAATTATTTCAGGTGTAACAGATACGCAGCCTACTAACAACCATTTTAGGTTCGATTTTTTAATTTCTATTACCACCAACCCAGCTTTTAAAAATATAGAAGGCACCTGGATAGCAACCCAGGTGGTCACATATGCTAAGCTTAAACCAGGGTCAAAAGCCGGTCAGCTAGAACAGAAAATGGAAGTAATTGCCCCTAATTATGCGGCAGCTCAACTGTCGGGCTGGGGAATGGAGTATGAAAAATTTCTTGAAGGCAAAGGAGATTGGAAGTTTTACCTGCAGCCAGTAAGTGAGATACACCTCAATTCTGCAGGAATAGGTAACAGAATAGGCCCGGTTAGCGATGGTACCTATATGTATGTATTCTCATTTACAGCAGCACTTATTCTATTACTTGCTGTCATTAATTTTATCAATCTTTCTACTGCTCGAGCATCTATAAGAGCCAAAGAAGTTGGCGTGAGAAAAGCCTTGGGAAGCAATAGATCGCAGCTGATTGGTCAGTTTATGTTTGAATCAGTCGGGCTATGTTTTTTAGCCGGTATTGTAGGGCTAGGGCTGGCGGAGTTCATGAGACTACTCATTGAAAACTATATGGGATCGGTATTCCACATCGTGCAGTGGTACTCACCATTATTTTATGTTTTATTTATCCTTTTCGTAGTGCTGGTAGGCTTTATTGCAGGGATATATCCTGCACTACATCTCACTGGTTTTAAGCCAAGCAAAGTGTTGAAAGGAGAGTTCAGAACAGGCCAAAAGTCTAAATGGTTGCGCAATGGTTTGGTGATTCTACAATACAGCATATCAATAGCGCTAATGGTGGGTACACTTGTGGTTTATTTTCAACTCAGCTATTTCAACAATAAAGATGTAGGCTATGAGAAAGACAATATAGTGGTTGTTAACTGGGCTCATAAATTAGGCACACATTTAGAAAAGTATCGTCAGGATGTGCTATCGCACCCTGCGGTAAAAAATGCCACCATAAGCATGGATGTAATTGGTAGGGGCAGTTATGAAGACATTTTTGTGGATAGGAAAAGCGGCCATGAGCAGTCGATTGCTATGATGAAAGCAGATGAGCACCAGCTTGAAACCATGGGCATAGAGTTATTAATGGGGCGATTTTTTGATAAAAATAATGCAGCGGATAAACATACCATTGTTATCAATGAGTCCACTATGGCAGCCTTCGGCTATACAGAAGACAATGTGCTAAATCAGGAAATCGACTATGCCGGTGACGATATGGGTGCGGCCCGTGTAATTGGTGTGGTAAGAGATTTTAACTTCTACTCCTTACATTACCCCATTGCACCGTATATATTTTTCCATCTGGATGCTCCTATATGGGGTAGTAGTCGAGTTGTGTCTATCAAAACTACCAGTGATAACACGGCTGAATTGCTTAGCTTCCTTGAAAATAAATGGAATGAAACAGTTTCGGATGCACCGTTCGATTATAGCTTTTTGAGCGATGAATATGCGATTCAATATCAAACTGAGCAACAACTGGGAGTATTGTTTGCATTATTTACTGTCATTGCTTTGGTCATTGCATGCCTGGGCCTATTTGGACTAGCTTCTTACCTTGTTTCTCAAAAAAGTAAAGAGATTGGTATTAGAAAAACATTAGGCGCATCGGTTGCGCAGATACTGTTGAAGTTTAACAGCAGCTTTGTCAAATTAGTAGTGATAGCCATGTGTTTGGCCCTACCCATAGCCTGGTGGGCCATGGAGTCATGGCTGGATCAATTCGTTTATCGCATCGATTTGGAGTGGTATATCTTTGCTATTGCTTCTCTACTATCGCTTGTTATTGCTTTACTAACAGTTAGCTTTCATTCTGTCAAAGCCGCTTATTTAAATCCGGTGGAGACACTAAAAGATGAGTAATTTTAATCATGAATAACAACTTGCGATTGCATCTTATTGCCATCTAATAATATCGAAAGAAGGTAAATCCCTTTTTCTAGATTAGGAGTTATTGAAAAGGATTTAGAACCATTATTTTGAAATTCTTTCTCATAGACCGATTTACCATTAGAATCAATAATTTGAACCATATAAACCTGATGTTCGAAATTGCTAATATTAATTTCAGAATGAAATGGGTTAGGATACAGTTTGATCGCTGATTCTTTGTGTGGAAGTAGTGATGTGATCTGTTCTTTACTCAACGTAAAAGTTTTCTCAACACAGGCGCCATCATTATCAATGGCCTGCACATAGATGCTTAAAGTGGCGGTAGCTACGGAATTTAAATCAGACGCGACCAAAAGTTGGTTATTTGAAATAGTAAAAAGATTATTATGGTCACTACCGGGGCCATCAATTAAGGAGGTGAAATGACTATCACCATCGTCTTCATCAGTAATTGTAAAAGTCCCCACTTCAGCGTTTATGGCCATATTTGATTGTACATTTGTATTGCTCAGCTGTATATCTGAAGGTGTATCGTTCACATCGTTTACAGCTATTGCAAATACCTGCTCAAATGAATTGCTGCCATCATCTGTCACTTGTATTCTTACAGAAAAATCAGACTTTACTTCAAAATTAAAAGTCGTGGCAGATTTTAGTTGATCACCATCCAAAGTAAAACTGCTATTGTCATCATCGCCACTACCATTTGTAAAAGAGTAAGTATAACTGTCATCTAAATCTTCATCAACAGCAGTTAATTGCCCGATCAAAACATTGGCTGATTCATTTTCATCGATCGACATGTTATCTATACTTAATCCATTAATTTCTTCATTGACGTTGTTGATTGTAATCTCAAAGACTTTGCTCAATGTGCCTCCATTGCCATCATCAGCTTGAATTCTTATGCTTAAAGTTTCTTGTACTTCAAAGTTAAAAATACTGTTAGCCATGAGTTCGGCACCTGAAATTGAGAATAGCCCGTTATCTGTATCACCTGAGCCAGCCACTAATGAGAATGTATGCGTATCTGAAGCATTGGGGTCATCGGCACTTAAAGTTCCAATTACTTCTGTTGTTTGATTATTTTCATCGATGGAATTGTTGCTCAGACTAATATCTATGGGATCCAGATTCTCACCTTCATTTAATACAGTGATGGTGAACGACTTGCTAAAGGTGCCACCATTTTGATCATCTGATTCTATGCGTATTGAATAGCTACTCTTCGTTTCAAAATCAAAAACTTCAGCTGTCAACAACTCATTCCCGGAGATGCTAAATGAAGCATTATCTGTATCGCCCGCTCCGGATACAAAATCATAGACGTGACTGTCGGCATCTTCGTCATCAGTAGTAAAAAAGCCAACTAACGTGCCGCTAGGTTCGTTTTCCAGAACTGATGTGCCACTGAGACTCACATCGGTTGGTAGTTCATTTTGGTTGGTGATATTTATAGTAAAGGACTTTGAAAAAGTACCGCCATTGCCATCATCTGTTTCTACTCGAATTGAATATTCGTTTTTACTTTCAAAATCAAATACTTCAGCTGATTGCAAGGTACTTCCTGAAATTTGAAATGAAGTATTGTCAGTATCCCCAGTACCAGCAACCAGTTGATAGGTGTGGGAGTCTCCCGCATCAGCATCCGTTGAGCTTAAAGTACCAATTGTTGTTCCGGATGATAGATTTTCGCTAATGGTGTTGTCACTTAGGCTAATATCAGTTGGTTCAGAATTGCTGGAAGCACCCTCCCAAAAAGAGGCACCATTTTCTGTGCCGTCACCAATGTAACTATATGGTTCGTCACCTGAGACGAACTCCCCTGTGGTCCAGATTCCTTTACTATTGGCCACACTTTCTCTTCCATGTCCGGCACTTCCCCATTGCACAAAATCTACCATGGCCGCGGTGCTCCCAAAAGAACCAGAAGCTAAATATAATCCAAGGTCGGCTTCGCTTTGCAAGTTTTGCCAGCTACTGGAAGCCCCGCCAGGGGCGACAATTTCGACTTCAGCATCAGCTGCCAGATTTAATGACCCCTCATTAATGGTAATTCCAGTCGTAAGATTTGAGGTGTATTTAATCAAAGAGCACAACCGATAACCAGATATGTCAACAGTAGAGCTTCCGAAATTTTTGATCCTTATGGTATTTGTAGCGGGCTCTACACTAATAAGTCTAATTTGAGCCAAACCTGAGATTGTGCTCAGTGTCAGTAAAAGCGGTAGTAAAATATTTCTCATGGTAGCAGGTTAGGTATATTTGGATATACGAGACAAACTAGCCGTATGGTTGTCTGTCAATAAATTACCTAATTACCTCTTAAAAATCTCAGCAAGTAGCCTACTTGTGAGTCGGCCGCCAGAGTTGGCTATAATGCAAATGCCTATATCTTTTGATTTGCTGAAGCCAATGGCGCTTTTGTAACCATTGACATAGCCTTCATGATAAACAATTGTGTCAGTTGGATATTCAATAACACGCCATCCAAGTCCATAGTAGCCATTACGGGGATAGTCGACTCGGCTCAGGTAACTGTTTTTTACTGAAGTCACAACCTGAGGGTCAAAGATGTCAGCTCTTACCTGGTCAGAGATAACATCGGGCCTATTGCCCATTATGGCCATAAGCCATTCACCCATGTCGTCTATGCTAGCGTTTACACCACCCGCTGCACTCGCATTATAGTAGGTGGGTCTTATTTTGCCTACATGCACACCAAACCTTGAAAAGTAGTGAGGGTAAGCTACATTATTGTGGTTTACTATCGTGTGATAATCCATTGAGGCATCAGTCATGTTCAGAGGCTCAAAGATTCTTTCATTCATTAGTTCATCAAATGCACACTGTGTTTCTTCCTCCAATATCTTCTCAACTATGCTATAGGCAACATTTTGGTAAGAATGTATTTCACCAGGTTTTCTTGACAGTTTAAGACCCTGCAGCAAATCTATCATGTCGTCAAGCGTACGACCATCTTCAATAAGCGTTGAATAGGCTTGATATGGGTAGCCTGCGGTGTGAGATAGAATATGTTCAATGGTAATACTGTCCGTATAATCTACGGGGTCCACTTTGTAGTCTGGTAAAAATTTAGTGATGGGATCTTGCCAATCAACCACGTTTTCATCTTCCATTAATCCGACTAAGGTTGATGCAAAACCTTTAGACACAGAACCGATTCTAAAAACAGTGGATGTCGTGACAGGATATTGGTTTTCAGCATTTCTGTAACCAAAGCCTTTCTTATATATTATTTTATCATCCATAACGACTGCCACAGCTAGCCCTGGGGTCTTATATCGTCCGATAAGTTGATGTATCTCATTTTCTAACTCACAAAGAAAAATGGAGTATTCTTCATCAAGCACAGGATTGTTACCACCGGGAATGTCTTCGGGCGCGATGTGATGCACATCAATATAAGCCACAGGTTTGGTCGGTAATAAATAATATAATACCGCGGCTGAGATTAAAACCAGACTTAGGAGAGATATAAGTATGTTTTTCTTCAAAACAGCCTCAAATTTAAAGTAAAGTCACCGCTTTCTCCCATCCATAATAGCCTATTTTTCTAATAGTTATTTTATGTGTCCGATATCAGACATCATATTCCATAAACGGACGAAAACGGTCAGTTGTGCAGAAGGATATCAGACGAGAGAATCTCTAAACATAAATTGCCTGACTTTGGGATCCAAAGGCGTTTAATGTAAATTAATGAAGATATTAAGGATACTTTGTGACCTTAATATATAGATGATGTAAGAAGTGCAATTACCATTTTACTTCTTGGCATACTTCTTGGCAAATTGAAACAAATCAGAATTTAACACTAAGTAGTTATTCAATGATAAAACTTAAAAATGTAGATAAGTATGTAGACTCGCGTTTCCAGCGAACGTTCATTCTTAAAGGGATAGACCTTGAAGTTGAGCAGGGTGAATTCGTAACCGTGATGGGTCCCAGTGGCGCTGGAAAGTCTACAATAATGAACATCATTGGCATGCTCGATGAGCCTTCCCAAGGCGAGTATTTCTTTTTTGATGAGCCTGTTCATAAAATGAAAGAGCGGAAGAAATCAGAAATGCATAAGCATTACATCGGGTTTATATTTCAGGCATACCATCTCATTGACGAACTCACAGTGTATGAAAACATTGAAACGCCATTATTATATAAAGGGGTGAAAGGTGCGCAGCGCAAAAGTATGGTAGCCGAGATGCTCGACCGATTCCAAATGGTAGCTAAGAAGGATCTTTTCCCTGAGCAACTTTCTGGTGGCCAACAGCAGTTGGTAGGGGTAGCCAGGGCAATTATAGGTCAGCCTAAATTATTGCTTGCTGATGAACCAACCGGTAACCTTCATTCCGAACAAGGTGATGAGATCATGCAAATATTCAAAAAACTTAATGAAGAGGGCATGACGATTATTCAGGTGACGCACTCTGAACACAATGCATCGTTTGGCAACAGAACGATCAACTTGGTAGATGGAGCTGTAGAATCTGACACAAAAAAAGAAGCAGTCAATAGTTAAAACTCAAAATAGATAGGATAATGAAAAAAATCATCATTGGTTTTTTCGTGTTAGCAACATTCACCGTAAATGCGCAGGAGGTAAGTCAACTTACTTTTTCTCAAGCAGTAAAGATTGCATTGGAAAACAATATTTCATTAAAGCAGCAACAAAATCAACAATTTGTAAATCAAGCTCAAAAATCTTCCAGTATGGCAAGTGTAGCACCTCAGGTTTCTGCATTTGCACAGGCATGGAATGTGCAGGGAAACCAATTTATTGAACAGGAGGCGCGAGTTGTAAATGATGCGCAGACTACTAACTTTTATGGAACGGTAGATGCTAACATGATCTTATTTAATGGATTCAATAGAATCAATGCTATTAAACAGGCTGATGCCAACCTGGAGGCTCAACAATATTTAGTTAACCGCACTACTCAGGATGTGATTACCAATGTCTCAAATCAGTATTTACGATGCTTATTAGACAAAGAACTATTAACAATTGCCGAGGAAAACTTAGAAACCCAAAGGGTACAGTTAAATCAAATCCAGGAAATGGTGGATGCGGGAAGCAGGGCAAAAGTTGATCAATACAATCAGGAGTCAATAATGAAAACTGCTGAACTGACTAAGCTGAGAGCAGAAATTCGACTTAGAAATGATTTGGCTATATTATCACAAACACTTCAATTAGATCCTGCCAATTCAATTGATGTAGAGGAGCCTACATGGACTTTGGAACAAAATCAATTTGAAAGTTATGAATTGCAACAATTATATGAAGTTGCATTAACAAATAGAGGTGATTTATTACAAGCTAAAAAGGCCATGTTGTCGGCACAACGAGGCGTGTCATTATCTAAAACTAATTCCATACCTACGCTTTCAGCGTATGGAAGTTTAAATTCAAGGTATAGTGATGCTTCCATCCCTACTTTTGATGATCAGATGAATGATAACTTGCGTAGAGAATATGGGTTAAGATTAAGCATTCCTATTTTTAATGGTTTACAAAACCGTACCACACAGGTAAGGGCCAAGGTAAATTATCAAAATGCTGAGCTTGACCTTGATAATGTAAAGAATACTGTAAAAAGTGAGGTTTTGAGAGCTTATCAAAGCTATCAGGACGCTATCATTAATTACGAAGCATCTAAGGCTCAATTTGATGCAGCTAAACTTTCTCTTGAACTTGAGAGTGAGAGATACGAGCTACAGTCGTCAGATTTTGTGCAGTATTCTATTGCTAATCAAAGATTTATTCAGGCTCAGGCAGACTTGGCACAATCTGAATATACACTACTGTTCCAGGACATTTTGCTTCAGTATGCGGTAGGCACATTAAAATTCGAGGATATACCATAGTCAATTCATCCGGAGACTCAGAGTCAACCGGTAAATATTGCTAGTTAAACACTATACCTTCATTTGCTTCTAGAATGATTATTTAGCAATTTGACTTCAATTAGAATAGAAGATATGAAGGCTACTATGACCAAAACTCAAACCATCATCTCATGGGCCGCACGACTGATTGCGGCCATTATTTTATTACAGACCCTCTTTTTTAAGTTCACAGGAGCGGAAGAAAGTATTTACATCTTCACAAAAGTTGGCATGGAGCCATGGGGGAGGATAGGTTCCGGAGTGGCTGAGCTGATAGCTTCCATACTTTTGCTAACACCTTCCAAAGTTTGGTTAGGCGCACTTATGTCACTAGGAGTAATGAGTGGAGCAATATTTTTCCACCTCACCGAATTGGGCCTCGAAGTACAAGGAGATGGAGGCTTACTCTTTTATTTGGCGTTAACCGTTACCGGCTGCTCCCTGGTAGCACTTTATATACATAGAAAACAAATACCATTTGTGAAGTTATAAGTCGCAAGCTTTTAAGCCTCTTTGCTCATACCAGCCACCCAGCCACCAGCCCCCAGCCACTAGTCACCAGCCACCCGAAACCAGTCCCCCAGTCCCCAGTCCTCCAGAAACTAACAACTAGCAACTAGCAACTAGCCCCAGCCCCCAGCAACCAGCACCCAGTCCCCAGCAACTAGAAACCGGCACCCAGCCCCAGTCCCCAGCCACCATATACTCTCCTCCCTCTGCTCTCACCTCACACTTCATTATTTCAATAATATTCACTAACTTTGCGCTCCCGTTCAGGTGAGTGGGCTTGTACCATATTTTTGGTGCGAGAAATTTAGAATCAAAATTTGCTGTCAGATTGCTCTATGACAGCATGTATTTTAGAGCAACACAAATTATCATGGCAAAAGAAAAAACAAAAGCAGAAGAAGCTAAAGCAGAAACTGCAGAAGAGAAGAAGACAACAGCGAAAAAAGCTGAAACTTCTGACAAAAAAGAAACTAAGTCTGCTGCTAAAAAAGAAACAAAAGCAGAAGACAAGCCAAAAGCTAAAAAAACAACTACTAAGAAGGCTGAAAAGCCTGCTAAAGAAGAGTCTGCTGACAAGGCAGAAGAAAAAGTAGAAGTTAAAGCTGAGGCAAAGGAAGAAGAGAAAGAAAAGGCGCCAGCCAAAGGATCGACTTCAATCGATTCTAAACCAGACACAGATTTTGACTGGGAAGCTTTCGAAACTAAAGGATTCGGTGAAGGATACAACAAAAAGCAAAAAGCTGAGTTGGAGTCTATCTACGAAGAGACCTTAACTACTATCGAAGAAAAAGAACTAGTTAAAGGTACTGTTGTTGGTATCAACGACAGAGATGTAATCTTAAACATCGGTTTCAAATCAGATGGTCTTGTATCTTCTGCAGAATTCAGAGATCTTCCAGAGCTTAAAGTAGGTGATGAAGTAGAAGTATTCATCGAAGAGCAGGAAAATGCTAACGGTCAGTTAGTGCTTTCTAGAAGAAAAGCGAAGATCGTTCAGGCTTGGGAGCTTATCCAGGATGCTTCTGAAAATGATAAAGTAATCGAAGGATTCGTTAAGAGAAGAACTAAAGGTGGTCTTATCGTAGATATCTACGGTGTAGAGGCTTTCCTTCCTGGTTCTCAAATAGATGTTAAGCCTATCAGAGACTTTGACGTATTCGTTGGTAAGTCAATGGAGGTAAAAGTTGTGAAGATCAACTACTCAAACGACAACGTTGTAGTATCTCACAAAGTGCTTATCGAGAAAGATATCGAAGAGCAAAAAGCTGTTATTCTTAATAACCTTGAGAAAGGTCAGGTACTTGAAGGTACGATTAAGAACATGACCAACTTTGGTGTATTCATCGACCTTGGTGGTGTTGACGGTCTATTGCACATTACAGATATCTCTTGGGGTAGAATCAATCACCCTGAAGAAGTACTTAACCTTGACGAAACTGTTAAAGTTGTTGTACTTGACTTCGATGAGGACAAGAAGAGAATATCTCTTGGTATGAAACAACTTACTGAGCACCCTTGGGACTCACTTGCAAAAGACCTTGATGTAGGATCTAAAGTAAAAGGTAAGATTGTAAATGTTGCTGATTACGGTGCGTTCCTTGAAATTCAACCAGGTGTTGAAGGTCTTATCCACGTATCTGAGATGTCTTGGTCACAGCACCTAAGAAACCCTCAGGACTTCATCAATATCGGAGACGAGCTAGAAGCAGTTGTATTGACACTAGACAGAGACGAAAGAAAAATGTCTCTAGGTATCAAGCAATTGACTGAAGATCCTTGGACTAAGCAAAACGTATTGACAAAATACGCTGTAGGTACTACACACAAAGGTATCGTGAGAAACCTTACTAACTTCGGTCTCTTCATCGAGCTTGAAGAAGGTATCGATGGTTTAGTACACGTTTCTGACCTTTCATGGACTAAGAAAATCAAGCACCCATCTGAGTTTGTAAAAGTTGGAGAGGAGCTTGAAGTACAAGTACTTGAGTTAGACGTTGACAACAGAAGATTAGCATTATCGCACAAGCACCTTGAGGAAAACCCTTGGGATACTTTCGAATCTGTATTTACTCATGGCTCTACACACAAATGTACGATCCTTGGCGTAAATGAGAAAGGAGCTACATTGGAGCTTCCTTACGGAATCGAAGGATTCTGTGCAGCTAAAAACTTAGAGAAAGAAGACGGATCTAAGGCGCAAGCTGGTGAGACGTTGGAATTCAAAGTAATTGAGTTCTCTAAAGACGATAAGAGAATCGTACTTTCTCACAAGTCTATGCACTCTAAAACAGACGACAAGCCAGAGCCTAAAGCTGCTCCTAAGAAGAAAGCTGCTCCTAAAGGTGGTGCAACAAGCAAAGCTAAAGAGGCAGACAAGTCTACTTTAGGTGACCTTGAAGCATTGAGCGCACTGAAGGATAAGATGCAAGGCAAAGCTGATGACGCTGCAAAAGAAGAGAAAGCAGCAGCTAAGAAACCTGCTAAGAAAGCGGAAGCTAAAAAAGTAGAAGAAGAAACGCCAGAAGGTAAGACTTCAACTACTAAAGCGGAAGAAGGAAAAGCAAAGGCAGACGAAGCTAAAGCTGAAAAGAAAGAGGATAAAAAAGAAGAGAAAGAAGACAAGTAATCTTCTCATCCTTATACATACAAAGGCCGCTAATCATCGATTAGCGGCCTTTTTTTATTTAAAGAAGTATCAGACTGAGGCCCTCGAAGCCTATAGCCCTCAACGCTTAGCTCCCCGCTCTCAGCGCTTAGCTCTTAGCTCTCAGCGCTTAGCTCTTAGCTCTCACCCCTCTGCACTCTGCCTTTGTGAAACTCTGCGCTCCTCTGTGCCTCTCTGTGGTATAATCAAGACCCTGAAACAAGTTCAGGGTGACAATCAAGCGAATGTCATGTGACAAGAAATCGGATGTCAGGCTGAGGCCCTCGAAGCCTATAATAACCTTGTCCATTTAACTTCCAATGCTCTCAGCACTAAGCTCTCAGCGCCCAGCGTTATGCCCTCTGCGCTATGCCTTTGTGACTCTCTGTGCTCCTCTGTGCCTCTCTGTGGTATATAATCAAGACCCTGAAACAAGTTCAGGGTGACAATCAAGCGAATGTCATGTGACAAGAAATCGGATGTCAGGCTGAGGTCCTCGAAGCCTAGTATTACCCTTGTCCTTTACCTATTTCTCTCAGCTCCATGCACTCCGCTCTCAGCCCTGCCTCTGTGGCCCCTCTGTGTACCTCTGTGGTTAATCAACTCAACTTAGCCCAGCGCTTTGCTCTATGCACTAAACACTACCAACCGCCCATCGACATGCAAATCGCTAAACCCAAAAGCCTCCTGAATGTACTCCAGGCTTTCTCTATGATAAAAAAACACATGCGTTTCGTCATTTTTATAGTACCATTTATCGAAGTCTAGTGCTTCATGATATAGATCTGTCATACACACCAACTGACCGTGTGGGTGAAACAAACCATGAAGCAGTTGAAATTCTTCAGCAGGGTTGTGGAAGTGCTCTATCACTTCGCAACAAACGATGAAATCGCGCTTTTTCTTCAATACAGCTGGCTCGGCAGCATAGAATGGATCGTATAACTCGAGTTGGTAACCTTGTTCGCTCAACAGCTTAGTTATGACAGGCCCGGGACCGGCACCATAGTCTAAACCTGAAGCAGAAGGTTGAAAATTTTTCAGAATGTGAGTAGTAATAGGACTTACAAATTGCTGATAACCCGGATCATTCACATCATTGTTGTGCGTTTCATAGCGAGCAAGTTCACTACTGCCGCTAGGGTAATGCGATTTATCCACAAAAACACCCTTGCAGTGTGTGCATTGATAAAACGTCCTACGGTCTTGATAGAAATGAGAAGCCTCGCTTGTACAAAGTGGACAATGCTGCTGGCTCATTCCTTACTTAGGTAGTTTAAAGAATGGGTTATAAATAAGGCCAATGATATTACCCCAGGGATCGATCACTTCAGCAGTGATGATGCCTTCGCCTACATCCTTCGGCTTGCCACTCACTTTGGCACCTTGCTCGAGCAGCCTTTCGTAGACAGGCTCCACCTTATCTACACCCCAATAAGCAACGGAAGAGGCATGCTTGGTTTCACTGTGTTGTTGTGGAAGTAAACCCAGCTCATAGCCACCAATATCAAAACCAACATAAAAAGACTCATCGAAATAAGGCTTTGTATTGAAAGCCTCAGAATACCATTTTTTGGCTTCTTCGATATCGGGTACATGATAGATGGCTGTTCTTAATCCGAGCATAATATATGTGGTTTGTAAGCTTGATTTAAGTTAGCACAAATAAATGGAAAAGGTACCGATAATAGCAACAACTGGACAACTCAGGAAAACTAAAATTTAATCTTTATTTTTGGTGTCATTAATATCGAATAACAGCCATAGGGTGTTGTTAGTGATTTGTTGTGTGCTATTTACCATGAACGAAAAATTCCACTCAAATACATGGAGCCAATATTAGTAATTATAATTCTTGTAATTGTTTTTGGACTCATCTTCTATAGAACATTTCCATTACGATTACCAACTAACAATTTTAAATATGTGTACGTGGAAAATGACGGTTCAGTAAGAGAAGTGGATACCGAGGAACAGAAATATTTAATGGAAGATTTCCACCCGAATGATGGAGCTCGACCTTATATTAAAACAAACTATTGGCAACGAACCCCTGATAATAAGCTCCATGGATATCTTACAAGAATTCGTGTTCCTTGGTGGATTCCGATAAAAGAATCAGAAAAATTGCAGACAAACAAAATTGACAAATCAACCTGAAGATATCGATCTCTATTATCATGGAAGCTCAATGTTCATTTTTACATTGGACAAAGGCTCCTCTCAGCTAAAAAATTTAATTCTTAGAAATTTTTTAGCTAAATCGATTAGTCAACTAGACTCCATTAAGCTGCTGAATTCCTCTTTTCAACTCTACGATTGCTATATCCTTTACAGAGCGATGGTAGACCGACTAGCTCATATATATTATTTAGAGAGAACAAACTCTTATGAAGATTTTGACAACTGGAGTTTCATTAAACAAATGGAGGCGAACAATAATGGTCTAAGCGATGAAAGTTTTAACGAGCGAATTGATAAAAAATTTTTCACTCCATCTAATGCTGATAGAATAAGATATAAGACGCTTAAAAAGCAAGGTGTTAATTGGAGTAGGCCAGACATACAAAAGGAATTCAAGGAAAAGGGCTTCTATTTTCTTTACAAATTCGGTTATGATTATGCTAGCTCACATGTACACCCAATGGCGAACGATGGCATGATAGAATACTACAGAATGACTCAAAATCCACCTGAGTCCGTAGTCAATCACTTTAATTATCAAACCGACCTTATAATTGATAATTCGTCATTGATCGCATCGATGATAGCAAGAGAATGTCTTAATTACTCCACGTTTAAATGGCGAAAAATCTGTTTTGATTTTATAGATTCATTTATGCAAAAGAAAGATGAGAATTCATTACATGCGAGCTACCTAAAGCTAAAATACTTTATAGATAATGACTTGGAAATAGGTGAATTAACGGGACATTAAACAGCACCCTAACAAGCGCAAGCGTCCGTTTGTGCTCTAAAGCTTGTAACCCCTTTCTCAGCTCTGTATCTCACAAACCTCTACTCCCGTGGAGATTGGCAACTCCACCATAATTACTAATTTCAATAAAGGCATAGCTAGATGTGAGAGCCATGTCAAATTCTTTTTACTACCTTACTTGTTATATCTTACATGTTATGATATTTCAAGATTACCTCGATGTTCAATAAACTTAAAATATTTTGTGAGGCAACAGTTCCTTTAACCCAAGAAGAGCTTAAACTCATAGATCACTATTTTGATGTACGAGAACTAAAGAAAAAAGAATTTCTACTTCAAGACGGGAAAGTTTGCAACTTCATTGGCTTTATAGCTGCCGGCACCATCAGACAATTTCACATAAAAGATGGTGTTGAAAAAACCTGTGATATTTCTTTTGAAAATAACTGGGTAACAGACTTTCAAAGCTTCACGAATAACACCGCTTGTATAATGAATTTGCAAGCCATGGAAAACACGACTGTGTTTGTTATAAGCAAAGAAAACCTTTATAAACTGTACAAGCAATGCGGTAAATATGAAACCTTTGGCAGACTTATGACGGAACAAGTGGCACAAAGAGCAACAGAAATTGCCATGTCACTCTCGTCTGACAAACCTGAAGAGAGGTTTCAAAATTTGCTCAAAAAACAACCCGATCTTTTTCAACATGTACCGCAAAAATATATAGCCAACCTATTAGGTATTAGTCCAGAGAGTTTGAGCAGAATTAGAAGTAGGATTTTAACCAAACTGAAATCTTAACTTAAGTCATCGTTTCGTGGCATTATTGAGTTGCACCTTTGTCTCATCAAGGAAGTAAAAAATGAGACAATTATTAATCTCTTCAATAATGTTAGTTATGACACCAAAAGCAACATCCCAATCATTAGACTTTGCCAAAGTAAAAGCCTTTGAACATCAATTAGATGATGTTATGGAAATGATTGACACGGAATTTCTTAAAACGAAACTCACGGAAGTAGCGCAGGAATTCCAACAGGCATCTACCGAAATAAATAAACTACGACTCGGCATCATTTATCATGAAACAGCACTAAATCTCGGGTTTATTGCAAAGTCAAACTATAAAGGGTATGCAAAAAAGAGTTTTGATATTTTGAATGAAATGCATCATAATCCTCAGACAACTAAAGAACTACTGCCTTTTATTTCTTCATACCAGGCGTCAGCGCTCTCCCTGCATGGTGGCGAAACTATGAAGCTCAGTTTCATTGGTAATGCCTTCGATCTGTTTGAAGCAAGTATTGCAAAATATGGAGATGTTAGTGTTGCACCTGAATTTTTAAGAGGGAGTGTTTCTGAAAATTTGCCGTGGTTTTTCTTCTCTAAAAGAAAATTTGCCAAAATTGACATGCAATCAATTATAGACAAGCAGCATATAAATAACGAGTATGCTAACTGGAGAGTAATGAGCTTTGTATATTGGGCTTGGGCAAATAAAAGGCAAAGTAAAAAATACAGGGCGCAGTCATTAGAATACCTCGACATGGCAATTGAACTTGATGTAAACTACCAGGCAGGTAGAAAAAGTGCCGAAGTATTGAAAGCTAAATTGCAGAAATGAAGATGTCAAAAACAAACACTATACGAAATCATAAAACTTGAATAAAGTAAATATTTATTGTAACTTATTTCATAAATCAACCACTCCTTCCCATGAAAAAGTTACCCAACCTAATTTACCTAGGCGTTTTATTGTTATTGGTTTTGGTTTTTCAGTATAATAAACCTCAATCAAATCATCGAATATTAGAGGCCAATCTGGCAGCAGCGCTATCGCTGGAAAGCAAGTATATCGCCACGTGCGGGAATCCAAAATTTGATCTTGGAGAATCAATGGGAAAAGCTCCTTTGCTTGAAGGCTTAGGTTCTCATACTTTTCCAATATCAGTCGATAATGAGATGGCTCAACGTTATTTTGATCAAGGATTAAACCTGGCTTATGCCTTTAACCATACGGAGTCACATCGCTCTTTTAAAGAAGCTTCGAATTTGGCTAAAGGATCTCCAATGCCTTATTGGGGGCAGGCATATGCTATCGGCCCGAATATAAATGATCCATTCATTGACGAACAAAGAAAGCTCACTGCAGTAGAAAGTCTTAAAAAGGCTGATAGTCTTTTGACAAATGCTAATGATCTCGAGAAAGCATTGATAAAGGCATTAACTGCTCGATATGTAACAAATTCAGATTCTGTAATTGTTGATAATGTTGCATATATGCAAGAGATGAAAATGGTGGCAGAAAGTTTTCCAAAGCATGCCGATGTTCAAACTTTATATGCCGCTGCCATCATGAATACTATGCCATGGAACTATTGGGAGTTAGACAAAAAACCTAAGGAAAATACACTGGCCGCTAAAGAGGCTTTAAGCAAAGCCGTAGCTATTAATAAAAAGCATGCCGGGGCTTATCATTACCATATACATCTCACTGAGTTACCGTTCCCCGATGAAGCCGCTAAAAGTGGTGATGCCCTGAAAAATCTCATGCCAGGAGCTGGACATATAGTCCATATGCCATCGCATGCTTATATTAGGGTAGGTCGGTATAAGGATGCAGCGGAAGCTAATTTGAATGCGATTCTGGCTGACGAAGCATATATTTCGCAATGCTATTCTCAAGGTATTTACCCGTTGGGCTATTATCCTCACAATATTCATTTTTTATGGGCAGCAGCAACTCAAATGGGAGATAGCCAGACAGCATTGGCAGCAGCCAGAAAAACTTCCGAAAAAGCTTCAATGGAGCTACTTGAGGTTTTTCCTGTATTACAAGAATTTAAAGCCGTTCCGATTCAGGCTTATGTGCGCTTTGGAAAGTGGAATGAATTGCTCACTATACCACATCCAGGAGAAAAATTTAAGCACTTAAAAGTTTTCTGGAATTATGGACGTGGTTTAGCTTTTATTAAAAAAGGTAATATTGAAAAGGCCAAGGAGACAGTGAGTTTACTCAAAGCTATGAGCACTGATAGTACGCTTAGTAATATTGTTTTATATTCAAATAATAACACCGGACAAATTGCTAAGATCGCTCACGATGTTGTTGCAGCTGAGCTTGCCGCATCTCTTGGCAATAATGAACAAGCTAAAGCATTTTTTAAATCTGCAATAAAAGCGGAAGATGCTTTAAATTATACTGAACCACCGGCCTGGCCTCAATCGAGCAGGCTTCATTACGGTGATTTCTTAGTAAAAACGGGTGCGTTTGTCGATGCAGTAAAAGTTTATCAGGAAGATCTTGAAGTTTGGAGAAACAATGGATGGGCATTAAGAGGTCTTTATAATGCCTACATGGGCGATGGCCAAAAGGAGAAAGCGGAGTCAACTATGAAACAATTCAAAGCCTCTTGGCAATATTCCGATATTGAAATCAAATCTGCTGTTTTATGATTTTTATTGTTGGCTGACTTTTTCTGCTCTAAAGTTTAAGATGTGAATAGCATCCCCCAGGTCTGTGTCTCACAGACCTTTTATATAATTATAGAAATTATTACTTTCATTGTGAATCAATACAAGTGGCGCACTGCGTCATACACACGTACGTTAGCAGACAGTCTCATTCAAAAATGAAATACTATTCCCTTATTTTATTAATCCTTTTATCATGCACAAGTTCATCCAATGAATTGTTGAACGAATCCGAATATCAAAAATTCGGTGAGCGATTAATATACCTCATCAAAAATAGGAAGACTGATAAACTAGAGGACTCTTTCTATCCCAAACGAACTTTTAAGAGTCTAGAAGACACGATTAACAGTCTTGGATTAAAGGAAAGAGCAGAAATAGCTAGATGGGAAAAATTCAGATCTGAGCATCTGAACACATTTGATAATTACATGAGAAGACTTTCTCAAATGGTTGACGATAGCACTTTTATCGAAGTGTCGAGGTTTTATGTGAAAAATGAAACTGCACACCTAGTAGTATCAGTTGTTTCAAAAAATCAATTTGAAATAAGTGATTTTGAACTTTTAACTCAGGGTGACAACATTTATATATCGAACATTGAATCCTATAACACTGGTATAAACTTTGGTCAAGCATTTATATTCAACTCAATCAATAAATTGGAGTACGGTTGGATGGGTGGTGAATACATGGACGCATTAGATCAATTGAAAAATGCCCATGTGTATTTACAACGAGGACAACCTGATAGGGCTTGGATTGCGTTTAATAGAGTACCAGACTATTTCGCTTATCAATCAAATTTTCAGGTAATTAAGAATAGTATTGCCTATCAATTATCTGATTCTCTTTATGAAAAGACTCTTTTTGACTGGATTGGAAATAATTGGGATAACAAAGGATTCAGATATCTAAAGGGATATACCTATTACTCTTATTTTGGAGATAGTGTGCAATCAAAGTTATACCTTGACTCATTAACCGAGCAATCAGGTAACGATCAAATTAAAGAAATTCTGAAAACGAATTAGCTGCTCTTCCCAGGTCTATGTCTCACAGACCTTTCTTATAAAGACAGAAATTATTACTTTCACTGCAAATCAGTACGGAGGCGCACAGCGTCAAACACACGTACTTTAATGAGTACAATAGTATCCAAATGAGAATATTAATCATCATCACCATTCTACTAACCTCCTGTTCATTTTCTTCTGACATAGAGTCCTCAAGTGACCAATACTTTGTTGAAGAAATTTTAAGACCCTCATTGGACTCGGTAATAAGGTTTCCAAATACTACGAAAAATGCTATACTTTGGAGAGGGTCACTTGAAGGAGGAAAGTTTAGAAAAACTTTTATTGAGAATTCACCCGATTCTTTTCGAGCTAAGAAGAATATCGAAGAGAAAATGTTTAATAATCTAAAAACTAGAATTTATGATAGCATTAAAGTGAGTTTTCAAAAAGGCATTTTGTATGATTCTGTCTTATTAATTGAAACACTTCTAAGCACGGATTCAATTAGCGATTACTTTATCTTAGAAGTCGCAGCATCCCCATTAATTAGCAAGAATAATAGCGGTTTAATCTACATAGAGACAACTGGATTATTTCACCGAAATGGAAGGGGACTGGTATGTGAATTAAAGAAAATCAATGACAAATGGAGTGTTAACAGAGTTACTTTGGCTTGGAGCTTACAGAATGACTCACTACGAATGGGAGCTTATCATTAATCTTCTCAGGTCTATGTCACACAGACCTTTCTTATAAACACAGAAATTATTACTTTCACTTCAATTGAGCAGGGGTGCGCACGAAATGCTATACACTTACGTTGGCGCCAATAAAAGTAAATGAAATTTAGAAACATTTTTTCACAAAAACCTAAATGGGACAAAGCCACAGATGATGAAAAATTTATGGCTTTGAAGGAAGCTGTCAATAGCTGTTCTATTGATGAATTGCGAAATAGAATAAAAGAGGGTATTGATATTAATACTTGTGAAAGTTACTCGAATACAAATATTTTGATGTTTTATTCATCAAACGCCAAAGAACTGAATTGGAATCCGACCGAACTTATAAAATTTCTAAAGTCAGAAGGAGTTGATATAAATCATCTTAGGAATAATAGGTTGAAAGGAAGTTCTTCTGCACTTCATTTTGCAGTAATTCAGAAGAACTTTGGCTTAACTCAAGCATTGGTAAATGCTGGAGCAGAAATTGAAATTATGGATGGAAATGGAAATACTCCACTCTGGAAAGCAGTTATGGATTATCGAGGTGAAATAGAAATGATGAATATAATTAAACTGCTTCTTTCCAAAGGAGCTGATATGGACAAAAAGAACAACCATAATAATAGTCCTCGAGATTTGATAGAAAGAAGTGGAAAATCTATTGACGCAGGACTGGACAACAAGGAATGGGACTTAAGAGAGATAATAAAATAAAAGGCACGGTTTTCCAGCTCGTATCTCCTAAACCTCTTCCCATTTCCCACTAGGTTAAAACCTTATAACATCCTACTTTTGCGCCTCGTTAAAACGTAAGAATAGATCCTAATAAAAATATGGCTGATAATAAAGTGCTCAATTACATTGCAGAGGTTGTTGAAAATATGCCAACTGACTGGCTGAAGCTCACCACACATCGACTGGATATTTATAATGAGGCATTGGCCAAGACAGAGTTTATTGAGCAGTTTGAAGCGTTGTTTGCGGAAAATAATGCAGCAACTGCTGCCCTGAGCGGGTTGCCAACAGCTTACGACTATATACGATTGGGGCACCCATTGTCTTCTGTGTTAGAATGGACGATCGGCAAGCTCAATGACCTCAAGTCTGATCTTGTGATCAGCTTCTCTTCAAGGGTAGTGCCCATCATGGCAGTGCTGAGAAAGAATTTATTAGCCAACAGAAATACCTTGATTGCCTATATGGGCGAGTTGCCCGCAGCATTTGATGCAGATACCGTAAAAAGTATCTATGGCTACAATTTCCAACTAAAACAGGTCACAAGCATTGAAGATGTACCTGATTTTGATGGAAGTATTGTCTTCATTTCAAACGAGGAAGCCATTGGCGAAATACACCTGCAAGAAAATGTTGATTTCTACCTGAATACATATGCCGATCTAGGCAGCATTTTAGTGGTTAACGGTGAACGCAACAAGGATTATATTTCCGAAATACAGCATGTGCGTAGACGAGAGACCATCGCGATGACGCCTATCAATTGCCAGGCTGCATTGCTGCAGTTATTGGGCAAGGAAGATGGAAAACAACCAGGCAAGAGCGCAGATAAATCACAGGTGCTGGATACCATACAAAAGATCACAGGCACGGATGAACCTGCCATGTTAGGCTCTAGTGGTTTGTCTATTCAATATGCGATTATGATGGGGCTTATTGATTATGCCCAGGCGCATCATAAGGGAAAGGACATCAAATTTATCATACCACCCAACTGCTATGGCGGCACCAATGACCAGGCGAGAAGGGTAGCCGCTTGCCTCGATCATGTCGAAATACTGGACTTACCTGTCGATAGAGATAGCAACATGGTGGAAAGTACTGAAAGGGTATTGGCTCAGGTAGCTGAAGCAGGTGCGGTGCCTTACATCATTGTCGAGATACCTACCAACCCGAGGGTAGAGGTACCTGATTTAGAAAAGTTAAGAGCAGCTTTAATTAAAAAGAGAAAAACGGCCAATGGAGAGGCCGCCATTGCGCCCGTTTTTATCATCGACCAGACATTCTGTCCTAATATCCAATTCTTAAAAGAAGGGAGTATTTTCTCATCTATCAAAACGCTTTCATACGTGAGTGGGTCTAAATTCCCTAGCGGAGGCAAATGTACGGCTGGCTATTGTGTGGCCAACAAAGAAGCTGAAGGCCTCATGCAGCCGATGCAAAAACACATACAGCTGTGCGACAACGAAGCCACTGACCAACAGGTAGCAATTCTTGCGGAGCAGATGCCTTCTATGAATCAGAGAATTAGCGATGCGTATAAGAACACACGCGAGTTTGTAAACTTTATCAAAGAGACTTTACCAACAGCTAAAATCAATTTTGTTTCTGAAGCGTTGGCAGATGAAGATTTCACACCATCGGTATTTTCACTTGACCTTCCGACCAAAGGCGATACGCCTGAAGCTCGGGAAGTATACAAACGTGAGCTCAACAATAGGCTTATCAACATGATGATTACAGAGATATCTGAAGAGAGTAAATACTGTGTGAGCTATGGCCAACTAAAAGGCTGCTACTGGACAATCCCGGCCACATCTACGCAGGGCACGACAAAGGAGGATGATAAAGACTATATCGCTCGTGTGTCTGTATCGCCAGACTTGGATATGGAACACCATAAAGCGGTGTTTAAAAAGTTTGTAGACAGTATTTAATTTAACCCATCGGGCGGCTACAGGCCGTTCAGTGATCAAACCCTTTTTCACGTATAGCCGTAATGAGTAATGATGAAAAGCTTAATATCTCTCGTTACAATCAGTCTCTTGTTTTTCCAATGTAGTATTGATCGAACAGTACCTACATTAAATACAGCAGAGCAGGAAACTCTAGCTACATTTCAAAATTTACCTGCTGAAAACCAGGTTAGCATCACCTCTGACAAAGAACCGGGCGAAAAGCTATGGCTATGCCTCACGTTAATCTCAAAGGAAAGCGGGGAGCCACTACGCAACCAATCCATTCATTTGTATCACACGAACGCGGAAGGTGAGTACCAACCATCAGCTATAAATGATGAGTCGACTGCCCGACTGAACGGTTCAGCAATAGCGGATGATATGGGCCGCGTGTTTGTACAAACCATACTGCCGGGTGATTATGGCAGTTCGGCCGATAACAGGCATATCCATACCACAATAGCCAATGCGCATCCAGAGGCCTACGACATACATTTTAAGCAATACACAGGATTCATGGGCAATAATTTCATTGAAGGCAGTGACCAACACTTCCTGGCTGATTTAAAACAAACAGAAGACGGCTCACAAGTCGCATTTGTGACGATTGAGGTAAAAAATGCTAAAATAGAATAATGGGAAAAGTTACGGATCTATCGAAACTTATCAGGGGTATGAGCCCCAAGCTTCATCAGGGGGAGTTTGTATTTGTGTCAGTTAAATCAGTCGATAAAATTGATCGAAATGATACTGTCTGTGAGTTTAAGGAAGAGGAGGGCACCACATTGGTGTTAGAAAAAAGCAAGGCCGATGAATTAGGTTTGTCTTATGATTTTGTAGCTGCCTGGATCACGCTTAAAATACATTCATCACTAGAGGCAGTAGGGTTAACCGCTGCTTTTTCTACAGCATTAACGAATAGCCACATCAGTTGTAATGTAATAGCCGGATACTATCACGATCATATATTTGTAAACCATAAAGATGCCCAAAAGGCTATGGACGTGTTGATATCCATGTCAAACACTTGAGATTTCTCCATATAAATTTGCATTTCAGGCTGGCTAATAGAAAATTGATTTTGCAATACAATCAGTACGCATAATATGAATGTTGAAGTCGATAAATTTTTAGAGAAGACCAATAAATGGAAGAAAGAATTTACAGCATTAAGAACACTGATTAATAGCTGCAGTTTGGAGGAGGAATTCAAATGGATGCACCCTTGCTACACGCATAATGAGAAAAATGTTGTGCTGTTTCATGGTTTCAAGGCGTATTGTGCACTTTCATTTTTTAAAGGCGCACTGCTCAAAGACCCTGAAAATATACTGGTGCAACCTACAGAAAACTCAAATGAGGGTAGGCAGATTAGATTTACAAGTGCAGATGAAATTATTGAACTTGAGCCCATTGTAAAACAATATATTTACGAGGCCATAGAAGTAGAAAAAGCAGGACTTCAGGTAAAGAAGAAAACGCTGGCTGATTTTGACATACCGGAAGAGTTGGTTGCCAAATTCAATGAGGTTCCAGCATTCAAAGCCGCTTTTGAAAAACTAACAGCAGGCAGGCGTAAAGGCTATTTACTCCATTTTTCTCAAGCCAAGCAGTCTGATACACGTACAGCCAGAATAGAAAAATACATGGAAAGGATCATGAATGGGTTTGGTATTAGAGATTGTGTATGTGGTCACTCTAAGCGCATGCCTAATTGTGATGGTTCACATAAATACCTGTAATAGCTTGTTAAGACTGCTCGAATTACCCAAATCTTTCTCTATTTAATAGGCATTCGTCAAGCTAGTAAGTGATATTTGCATAAATGTCGATTCTGTGAAAGATATTCTTTTAATCACACCGCCCTTCACCCAGCTCAATACGCCTTATCCGGCTACTGCATATCTTAAAGGATTTTTAAACACTAAAGAAATCCCTTCATATCAGGCTGATTTAGGGATGGAAGTGATTTTAGAGCTGTTTTCAAAGAGTAGTCTGACCACCGTCTTTAATGTTGCTGAAAGTAACGGAAGCATTCAATCTGACAATGCGCAAAGAATGTTTGCACTGAGACGACAATATCTCGCTAAGATTGATCAGGTGGTGAAGTTTCTTCAAGGTAAGGATGCCTCATTTGCGAGATCAATAAGTACAGAAGACTTTTTACCCCAGGCGTCTCGTTTTGATCAGTTAGATGACCTTGACTGGGCGTTTGGTAGCATGGGTATGCAGGATCGGGCCAAACATTTGGCTACACTTTTTCTCGAGGACTTATCCGATTTCATTATTGAGTGTATCGATGAGAATTTTGGCTTCAGCCGATATGCCGAGCGGCTTGGCATGAGTGCCAATAGTTTTGACGAACTGCATGAGAGTCTACAGCAACCCTACACGTTCATTGATGAAATTACCATTGGGAAACTGGAAGAAAAGGTGTTGTCAGTAAAACCAAAATTGGTCTGTTTTTCAGTACCCTTTCCAGGTAACCTGTACAGTGCGTTTCGTTGTGCGCAATGGCTCAAGATGCACCATAAGGATATTAAAATCGCCATGGGCGGAGGCTTTGCCAATACAGAGCTTCGCTCACTCACAGACAATAGAGTTTTCGAATATTTCGATTTCATCACCCTTGATGATGGTGAGCTCCCGATAGAGTTGTTGTATGAAAACCTGCAGAATCCTGTTGAAGAACTAAGTTTAAAAAGGACATTTCATTTAAAAGAAGGAGAGGTGTTTTATAATAACCTCTCTCCAAAATCGGATTATAAGCAAGTCGATATAGGCACTCCTGATTACTCTGATCTTTTGCTTAAAGATTATATATCGGTGATAGAGATCGCCAACCCAATGCACAGCTTATGGAGCGATGGCCGATGGAATAAGCTCACCATGGCGCATGGGTGCTACTGGGGCAAGTGCACATTCTGTGATATATCGCTTGATTACATCAAACTGTACGAACCCATAGCAGCTAAGATTTTAGTAGATAGAATGGAAACACTCATTGCACAAACGGGCGAGTCGGGGTTTCATTTTGTTGATGAGGCCGCACCTCCGGCATTGATGCGTGAGCTTGCCCTTGAGATTTTGAGAAGAGATTTGGTTGTGACCTGGTGGACCAACATTCGATTCGAAAAGTCGTTTACGTTTGACTTATGTCAGTTATTGAAAGCCTCAGGTTGTGTGGCGATTTCAGGTGGTTTGGAAGTAGCCTCGGACCGGTTGTTGGAATTAATTGACAAAGGAGTAACAGTTGCACAGGTGGCAAGAGTTACTAGAAATTTCACCGAAGCAGGCATCATGGTGCATGCTTATCTAATGTATGGCTACCCAACACAAACTGTACAGGAGACTATTGATAGTTTGGAGATGGTAAGGCAAATGTTTGAGCAAGGGGTGCTACAATCAGGTTTTTGGCATCAGTTTGCGCTTACAGCACATAGTCCGGTTGGTTTAAACCCAGAGGCTTATGGTGTTTTACCCGTTCAGGAGTCCATTTCTTTTGCGCATAACGATGTGCAATTCACCGATACCACAGGGATTGATCATAATATTTTCAGTTTTGGATTGAAGAAATCTTTATTCAACTATATGCATGGCATGTGTTTTGACTTTGACCTGCAGGAGTGGTTTGATTTTGAAATACCTGAAACAACAGTTGAGCCAGATTATATTTTTCATTGTCTGGATGAAGAGCCAATGACATTGACCTCATCCAATGCTAAAATAACCTGGGTAAACGCACCACCTTTGGTAGTTGATGAAGCTGGTATGAACAGGTTGATTTGCCATACAAATGATGGTATTGTGGAGGTGAAAGAAAGCAATGAAAAGATTGTTTGGCTACAGGAGTTATTGTCCAATGCTATGCCTCAGAATAAACCGATCATGACGGTCGCCACAATCAAAAAATCATATGAAGAGCAATTCGAGGATTTTGATTTGTTTTGGCATTCAAAAAACATGGATAATCTCAGAGCAGCAGGTTTGTTGACTTTATAACGTATTATTTAAGTCACAGCTAATAAAATGAACTAAAAGTAAAAGAAACAGTTTTAATAAACTATGGCAGAAACTACACATTGGACAGGATCAGATAAATATTTATGCGACCCCGCGTTGGCACAGGCCTTTCATATGGCCAGAACACTTGGTATGCCTTTATTAATTGAAGGTGAACCAGGAACTGGTAAAACAGAATTGCCCATTCATTATGCAAAAGATCGTGGACTTGACCTTGAAGTTTATCCTGTTGGTTCTAAAAGTAATGTAGAGCAGTTTGTCGCACGATTCGACCATGTAAAGTATCTGAGAGATTCACAGATAGAAATATTGAATGCACAAAGAGAAGAAAAAGGGTTGGATAGTAAACTTACCACAGGAGATCGAAATCCTGAATCACTGCAGGATTATGTAGTGAAAGGCCCCGCAGCTATAGCTTACAGCAAACCAAATTCTGTATTGCTAATCGATGAAATAGATAAAGCCCCAAGGGAGTTTCCTAATGATTTGCTATATGCTTTAAGCCATAGAAAGTTTATTATGCCAGAATCGGGAGAGGTAGTTGAAGTCTCTGAGGCAGATATGCCAGCCATAGTGATCACTTCAAACCGCGAGCAGGAACTACCTACTGCATTTAAAGGTAGATGTATATACCATTACATTGATTTTCCTGATAAGGAAGTGATGGGTAAAATCATTGAGAAACATCATCCTAAGCTGGATGAAAAAGTGGTAAGAGTGGCTTTAGATGTCTTTTATCACCTGAGAAGACTAGGTCTCGAGAGAGCGCCAACTACAAGAGAAATTTTGAATTGGTTGAAATACATGGGCGATATTGCTCCAAAGCAAGCAGTTAAGAAAATCGAAGGTTTGGAGGGTATAGGAGCTTTGATCAAAACACAAACTGACATGGAGAAAGTAAACAGATTGATTGGAGCCGAAGAAGGGTTTGGAGGCGCCCGATTAAATTAATATGTTGAGTTCTCTACCAGAACGATTTAGAGCACACGGGCTCAAGGCAGATGTTCGCACATTGTTGCTCTTGAGAAAAGCCATGCAAAAAGGGCTCATTAAAACTTTAGGTGATATTTATAACGTCCTGAAAGGAATTGTTGTAAAAGAACCTGCAGATATGGGTCCCTTTACGAAGGCCTATTATGAATACTTTTTACACGTACCTATTGCCCCAGGTCAAACATTGCAGGATGCTATTTTGAGGTCTGAAACATTTGCTGAATGGAAGACACAGTTTTTAGATGAAGCCGACCATGAGCTAACTGATGAAGAGTTGGTAAATACATTTTTGGATCAGGTACATCTCACCAGTTATGATATCAAAGAAGTGGTGTCTGGCAAGGAAATCTGGGATAAAGACGATCCTGATCAGGCCGATACTGATGGGCCTAATCAAGATCAGGAGCCAGCCGAAAGGGTGCTGGATAAAATGGCCGATTACTCCGACCTTTCTTTGGAGGAGCTATTGGAGCGAATGGAAAAAGTACGTGAGCAACAACGTACCCAACATGGTGGTGGCAGCCACTGGATTGGAACCGGAGGTATTTCTCCCTATGGCCATGGAGGAGCCGCAAAAAATGGTATTAGAGTTGGAGGCCAGGGGGGTGGTAAGATGGCACGCAAAGTCATGGGAGATAAAAACTACTTTCCAATTGATAGAGATGCCTTACTCAATGACAATAATGTAGATGCAGCATTAGCTTCTATCAAAGGAGTGATTGAAGAAAGTGCTACGGAAAAGCTTGATGTACCCCAAACTATTAAATCAGGTATCAAACGTGGAGGTTTATTCATTCCGGAGCTCTCTAGTGAGAAAAATGAAGAGCTCAAAGTCATCGTGCTTATTGATAACGGAGGCTATTCTATGGCACCTTATGTGAGAAGTGTCCAAAACCTTTTCAGGAAAATGAAAACCCGTTTTGCTCATGATTTGGAAGTATATTATTTCCATAATACCATTTATGATCGCGTGTATACCGATGAGCGCAGATCAAAATCCATCACCATTGAAAAGCTGATTGCTCACAATAAAGACTATAGAGTATTTTTCATTGGTGATGCCGCTATGGCCCCCTACGAGTTGAGTAGGTATAGCATGGAAAGTATTCAAGCCATCGCTCAAAAATTCAAGAAAAGTGTCTGGCTCAATCCTGAGCCCCTTAAATATTGGCCTTACACATATACTATTCAAGTGATGAAAGAATTGGTGCCGATGTTCCCTTTGACTCCCGCGGGTATTGAGCGTGCCGTTCAGGCAATGAATAAAAAGGGGTCTGAAACATAATATGTTCACCTAACTTTCTTATAAACCTGTAAATGGATATATTGAAATTTAGATCAATATAATAGCCGTTGCAATCTATTGAAATATCACAAATTATCAATGCAGAAACTGTCCACCAAAAGCCTGGATATTTTGCGGTTTGTTGGATAAAAAATGAGATTCAGAGCATCAATGTGGATGATAGGTCTTACACTGACATCTCGAATTCAATATTCTTCATGGCTCCCCACAATTATTGGAAAATCATTAAATCTGACTCCTCGAATTCATCAGGCTTAATACTGTATTTAGCACCTTCCATATTTAACGACCCCAGGTTAAATCGACTGCACATCAATGAGGTGAGCATTTTATCTTCCAATGAGATACCAATGATAAGACTGGCTCCAGGTATAGAAATGAGGATTCAATCTATTCTTGAAATGCTTGACGAACTGGTGAGTACTAACCTAAAGCATAAGGAAGAAGCCATTCTCTCGCTGCTGAATACCTTTTTTATATATACCGATGGAAAGTGTAATATCAAAACAACTATCGAAGACACGAGCAGCAAAAAGGCACTTGTGTATAAGTTTAAAAAATTGGTAGCGAGTCATTTTAAACAATATCATGATGTCAACGATTATGCGGGCCTGTTGAATGTATCGAGTAAGTACCTTAACGCATGTGTGAAAGAAACACTGGATGTGAATGCGAAGCACGTGATATTAGAGCAATTGGTAATGCACTCCAGGCACGCCTTAAAGTTCAGTGATAAAACGGTTAAGGAGATAGCATATGAACTTGGTTTTTCTTCTCCTGATTACTTTAGTTATTTCTATAAAAAGCATACCGGTGTATCTCCATCCATTCACAAACAGACGCTGTGACCATATTCTAAGGCTTTAGCGTCATTTTCACATCTTACACGGTCTGTATCTGACTTATATTGAGAAAAAATTTAATCGATATGAACAGAAAAGGATTTATAAAGACTTCTGGCCTGGCACTGGGTTTTACCATGTTTGCCAACGTGGGCAACAGCATAGCAAATGCTAAAAAGTTTATCACTGAAGGGCAAGCACCTAAAGTGGTGAAAGATGCAGAAGGAGAAGTTTTAAATGTAATAGGTGACATTCAAACCCATAAATTTCTGGGTACAGATACCAATAACCAATTGGTGGAGTGGGTTGACAATGTTGAGCCTGGCGTTGGTATACCACCGCATGTCCACACGAAAGAAGATGAGATATTCAGAGTCGTAGAAGGGCAGGTAGAGATCATGGTCGATGGTAATTTTACTATTCTCAATGCTGGTGATATGGCATTTGCGCCAAAAAACATACCTCACGCCTGGAAAGTAGTGGGTACTGAAAAAGCCAAAATGATTACCAGCGCTTTTCCGGCAGGTATTGAGCACATGTTTGTGGAGTTAGCCAAACTACCTGCCGGCCCACCAGATTTCGGTAAAGTAGCTGAGATATGCGGTAGACATGGCATTAACTTTGTCCAGTAGGATACCTGGAAACTAAACTAATTCGATCCATAGGCCTTATTGTAAGTTCACCGGGTGACTGCCTGTCATCCGGTGAATATCTATTAGTCGTGCTGTCAGGTTTTTCAACCTAGCCGAGCTGTCAGGTTAGTTGTGCTGTCAGGTTTTTCAACCTGACAGTAAGTGCCGTGTAAAAATTCTTCTTAATGACGCTGACAAGTTTTGCAGACCAATAAGGGGTTAATAAAACCTTGGTGAAATAAAAAAACCGATCACCAAAAGGCAATCGGTTTAAATTCGAGGCGCTGATCACGCTTTGAGCGTGATGTACTAGGTTTTGCAGACCTCTGTTTATCCACCAACTGGCACACACAGCTATTTTAAGTATTTACTAATTTGTTTGTCGCTTAAGGGAAAGGTGAGTCTAGTCGTGCTGTCAGGTTTTTCAACCTGACAGTAAAACCTTATTAAATAAAAAAAAACCGACCTTAAAATAAAGGCCGGTTTTGTCTGAGGCGCTGATCACGCTTTGGGCGTGATGTACAACGTTTTGCAGACCTTCCCAATTGCTATTGGGGCCACTCGACTACAGTACATTTGGTCGTGTTGTCAGGTTTTAGTTGTGCTGTCACGTTTTTCAACCTGACAGTAAGTATCCGTTCGTAATTCAAGGCGCTGACAAGTTTTGCAGACCAATAAGGGGTTAATAAAACCTTATAGAATAAAAAAACCGACCTTTTAATAAAGGCCGGTTTTTGTCTGAGGCGCTGATCACGCTTTGAGCGTGATGTACAGAGTTCTGCAGACCTTCCCGGTTGCTATCAGGACCACTCGACCACAGTGCCAATAGCCGAGCTGGCAGGTATTTAGCCGAGCTGTCAGTTTTGTTCTGCTGTCAGGTTTTACAACCTGACAGTACTTAATTGAAATAAAAAAACCGATCACCAAAAGGCAATCGGTTTCTCAAACTTGAGGCGCTGATCACGCTTTGAGCGTGATGTACAGAGTTCTGCAGACCTTCCCGGTTGCTATCAGGACCACTCGACCACAGTGCCAATAACCGCGCTGCCAGGTATTTAGCCAAGCTGTCAGTTTGTTGTGCTGACAGGTTTTACAACCTAGCCGAGCTGTCAGGTTAGTCGTGCTGTCAGGTTTTACAACCTGACAGAACTTAATTAAAATAAAAAAAACCGATCATCTAAAGACAATCGGTTTCTCAAACTTGAGGCGCTGATCACGCCCGCAGCGTGATGGACTAGGTTTTGCAGACCAATAATGGATTTTATAGGAATAAAAAAACCGACCTTTTAATAAAGGCCGGTTTTGTCTGAGGCGCTGAGCGGATTCGAACCGCTGTACAAGGTTTTGCAGACCTCTGCCTAGCCACTCGGCCACAGCGCCATTGAAGTGTGCAAAACTATAAATATTCAGTATTTGATCAAAGCTTATTTAGTTTTTCGTTGCAGCAATTAAATTCTCCAATGGAGCCAGGTAATTTTCTATTTCTGTATACATTCGAAGCTTACTAAATTCATTTAGATCATTTACTCCTAGTTGCAATAGCTTTTGATTAGAAATATAGTGATAGGCACACGGATTAGGCGCAAAACGCTGTTCAAGGTCGCCATCAGCAATGAATTGCATATTTCTATTATGCTGATAACGTTTTATTATGTCAAAGAGGTTTTGGATAGTTCTCTTATCACCTTCCAGATATTGCATGTAGTGAGTTTCAGAGTAATAAAGCTCACTTGTTATATCTAAAGCGGAATTATTAACGATAATTTGCTTGAACAATCTTTTGATTTCTATTTCTCGGCATTCACATACGAAAAGGAGGTAATACATCTTTGTATGTTAAAATGAACCGCGAAGGTACGTAACTAAATATAGAAAAGATCAGATTAACCTTTTTATAGCCGTCAATACGTTGTCAGCTACAATTTTGTGACCTTCTACATTGGGGTGTATACCATCAGGTAAGTTTAAACTATCGTCACCAGCCACACCATCAAGCAGAAAAGGAATGAGCATAGCGTCATTTTTGTCGGCCAGGTGTTCAAACATACTTCTAAATTTTCGGCTGTAATCCTGACCAAGGTTGGGCGGCACCATCATACCTGCAATAATAATTTTAGTATCAGGGTACTTCTCTTTCACTTTGTCGATGATGGCCTGTAAGTTTTTAGTTGTTGCCTCTACAGGTATACCTCTAAGGCCGTCATTAGCTCCGAGCTCCAATACAAATATGTCAATAGGTTGCTTAAGTATCCAGTCAATTCTGTTGAGGCCTCCCGCAGATGTTTCACCACTAAGGCCCGCATTGATTACATCTACATCGTGTCCTGCTTCCTTTAGTTCCTGTTCAATAAGGTTAGGAAAAGCCTGCTCTTTAGATAGACCATATCCTGCAGTAAGGCTATCACCAAAGAATAGAATGGTAGTTTTTTCTGCCTTAAAAGAAAATAAGAAAACAATGGATAAAAGCAGGGTCAGGTTATATGTGCGAAGACTCATAAATAGTAAATTATTAGCTTAAATTTAGTGATCTAAATATGGTATGCTCAAATTTTACACCAAAAAATCAACCACTCATAAAAAACGTTGAACATATACCTACGTTAAACGCTTTACTTAAAGGCTTGTTATAAAAATATTATGTCAAATATCCTCAGTTTAGAAAATATCACAAAAACATTTAAATCAGGTAACAGAAGCCTGACCGTATTAGACGATGTCTCATTTGATGTGGAGGAAGGCTCAAGCATGTCAATAGTTGGTCCTTCTGGAAGCGGAAAAACAACACTACTTGGGCTTTGTGCCGGCTTAGATGTAGCCACAAGCGGCACGGTTTCACTGGTAGGCATCAAACTCAATGCATTGGATGAGGATGATCGTGCATATGTAAGAAATCAACACGTGGGTTTTATATTCCAAAATTTCCAATTGTTACCCACACTTACAGCATTAGAAAATGTAACAGTACCGTTAGAATTAAGGGGCGAAAAAGATTATAAGGAAAAGGCCAGAGAGTTGCTAGGCCGCGTGGGTTTAGGCGAGCGGATGGATCATTACCCATCACAGCTATCTGGTGGCGAGCAACAACGTGTAGCTATGGCTCGTGCGTTTATTACCGCACCAAGAATATTGTTTGCTGATGAGCCAACAGGTAATTTAGATGAGGAAACCGCCCAGAAAGTCACGAATCTTTTATTTGACTTAAACAAAGAACAAGGGACTACACTCGTTTTGGTTACACACAATTTAGAATTAGCTGAGCACACCGAGCGTATCGTTCAGCTCAAAGGCGGAAAATTGGTTTCTGACAAGAAAAGGTCAATGGCTGCCTCATAATGGAGTATATTATTAAAATAAAGAAAGAAACTAAAAACCTTTTTCGCGACCGCTGGGTATGGAAAATGGCATGGAAAGATGCGCGCAATAACCTTTCAAGACTGTTTTTATTTATATCCTCTATCATCATAGGTATTGCAGCGTTGGTGTCTATTGACTCCTTCAATATCAACCTGCAGGATAATATTGATAACCAGGCTAAAGATTTATTGGGCGCTGATTTTGTAGTAAAGGCCAATAAACAGTTTGAAGAAGAGTTGGTAATTGCTTTTGATTCTGTAGATGTGCCACAGGCCTCTGAGGCTAACATGGCTAGTATGGCCATGTTTATGACTAGCACACCTGGTACTCGTTTAGTAAGAGTGGTAGCACTGGAGGGAGGTTTTCCATTTTATGGTTCGGTAGAAACACTGCCATCAGATGCCTATGAGAAAGTAAAGAACGGTCCTTATATCATGCTTGATGAAAACCTGGCAAGCCAATATGATGTGAGTGCCGATGATTCTATCAAGGTGGGTAGAATGACATTTAAAGTGGCCGGTGAGGTCAATAAAATACCTGGTGGTGGTGGAATACAGGCCACTTTTACACCGTCAGTGTATTTTCATAAGCGTTACCTCGACTCTACAGGGTTAGTACAATACGGCAGTAGAATTAATTATCGACAATATTTTAAAACAGCTACAGAAGAAGATGCAGATGCCTTATTAGATGAGTTAAAGCCAACTATAAGGAAGTATGGACATTCATACGATGATGTGGAAGAACAAAAGGAAGACCTGGGAGAAGGTTTTCAAAACTTGTATAAGTTCTTCAATCTCCTGGCATTTGTCGCATTAATCTTAGGTTGCATTGGGGTAGCCAGCTCTGTGCATATATATGTAAAGGAAAAACGTAAAACGGTGGCTGTATTGAGATGCATCGGTGCATCAGGATGGCAGTCATTTAATATCTTCTTTATCCAAACGGTAATACTGGGAATATTTGGGTCGTTGCTTGGTATAGGACTCGGGCTTTTGGTACAATTTGCGCTGCCCGTACTTTTAGAAGAGTTTATACCACTAGAGCTGAATTTAAGCCTGGCCTGGGGAGCTATAGGCCAGGGATTGGTATTAGGTATAGTCATATCTATGCTGTTTTCAGTACTTCCGCTGGTGTCAGTAAGGTTTGTGCCCCCACTGGCTGTGCTTAGAACTAATTTTGAGCCCATAGTAAGAGTCTCTAAGGTGCGAGTATTAGTAATTTGTCTCATTATATTATTTCCACTAACATTTGCGGCTTACCAGACGGATAGTATTCTTACCGGTGTATTCTTTTTTGCTGCGCTTGTCATTGCTTTCCTATGCCTGGCAGGAGTAGCCTGGTCGTTGATGAAGTTAGTGAAGAGATATTTCCCTTCAGGGTGGAGCTTCATATGGAGGCAGAGTCTGGCTAACCTGTTCAGGCCCAATAATCAAACAGTTGTGCTTGTTGTAGTAATTGGTTTGGGCGCTTTTCTTATTTCTACACTAAATATTGTACAAAACAGCTTGCTCAATCAGGTTGAGTTTGTTGGTCAGGAAAATCAATCCAATACAATCCTGTTTGATATCCAGCCTTCTCAAAAGGATGGTGTAGTAAAACTCACGAAAGATAATGACTTACCTGTACAGCAATTAGTACCAATTATCACTTGCCGAATTAGCGAACTGAATGGGCTTACGGTACCTCAAATACAAAGAGATACTACAGACTCCATTCCTAACTGGTCTATTACAAGAGAGTATCGGGTGACTTATAGAGATACTTTGCATGCCTCAGAAACCTTGAAAGAAGGTAAAGTACAACATGTATCCAATGACTCGATTTATATCACAATATCAGAAGGGATGCAGGAAAATTTGCAACTAGAAATAGGAGATACAGTGGTTTTTGATGTTCAGGGAGTACCAATTAAAACTTATATTGGAGGCGTAAGAGAGGTGGAGTGGCCGCAAGATCCTCCTAATTTTATACTTGTTTTCCCATCAGGTGTTTTAGAAGAAGCACCACAAATCTATGTGCTAACGACCCGCATCGAGGCGCAAACGCAGGCCAACAACTATCAAAGAGAGCTTATTACATTGTATCCTAATGTGTCACTAATCGATTTGAGGCTTATCCTATCTACAATAGATGAGTTTTTTGGTAAAGTATCTTTCGTGATTCAGTTTATGGCACTGTTTAGTATTATCACAGGTTTAGTTGTACTTGCAGGAGCAGTTATTAACAGTAAGTACCTAAGACTTAAAGAAAATGTGTTGCTGCGAACCATTGGAGCTGTCAAAAAACAAATTGTGGGAATGACAATTCTGGAGTACGCCTACCTGGGATTTTTCGCAGGCCTCACTGGCATTGGCTTGTCGGTTATCTCAGGTTGGGTATTGGCCATATACTTCTTCGAAGTAATATTTTTACCAGATATCCTGGGGCTATTTACCATATGGTTTGGAATTATACTATTGACAGTGATAGTGGGCTGGTTTAATACCCGCGATGTTTTAAATAAATCTCCACTGGAGGTGTTGAGAAAGGAAGTGTAGAATTATTATATTTAGTGTTGCGTTAATTTGTTAATCTGCAGAGCTTACTGAATACACTACTCTACATGCGTACGACTTGTTTACTTCTATTTGTGCTATTAACCTCTGTTGCTACTGCAGACCCACCCACCTTAAAATTTATTGAAAATAAAGGTCAGTGGCCAGGCTCAACCATCTTTGGTGCGAATGTGCCAGGAGGGAATTTTTATCTTACCCCACAAGGCTTTTCATACTTATTCTATAACACCGAAGATGTTTATAATAGACATCATGGCTTTCATTTAAGTGAAGATGAAAAGATCAAATCTGGTGGCTGGTCTGAGGACATTAACCCAGAAATGCTGAACTTACACTTATTTCATGCAGATTTTGTCGGGGGCGATCTGACCAACATAAAAGGAACCAATCGCCTAAGTACTAATTTCAATTATTACTTTGGTAATAATCCAGACCAATGGGTAAGTAAAGCTACAGGATTTTACAATCTTGAAGTTGAAGATTTATATGAGAATATTGATTTGAAAATTACTTCTTCATCCGCTGCGATAAAGTATGACATACTTGTTGGAGCTGAAGCGGATGTTTCTCAGGTGCAAATAAATTATAGAGGAGCCGATGCAGTTTACTTGCGTGGTCGAGATTTGATCATAAAAACTTCGGTCAATGAAATAAGGGAATACAGGCCTTATGCCTATCAGGTAATTAACGGCAAGAAAATAGAAGTGCCATGTGAGTATCGTTTGACTGGTACTGTACTGAGTTATGAATTTCCTTTAGGGTATGACGAATGTTACGAGTTGGTTATTGATCCATTACTAATTTTCTCCACGTACTCTGGGTCTGCGGCAGACAATTGGGGTAATACAGCTACTTTCGGTGAAAGTGGTAAACTTTATTCAGGAGGTATCACGAACCATTTCAGAAATGGTGGCTTTCTGGGTGAATTCCCAGCAACAGCAGGTGCTTTTCAGACTGAATGGGGAGGTGCGTGGGATCTTGCAATAATTAAATATGACTCTGCTGGGCGTAATGTTGAGTATGCAACTTATTTAGGAGGAAGTAATTCTGAGGTGCCAATCAGTATGATAATGAATAGTCAGGAAGAATTACTTATTTATGGGGTAACTAATTCCACTGATTTTCCCACGACATCTGGCGCTTACCAGAATTCGTTTAATGGTGGTACGAAAATTTCGACTATTCTAGGTACTGATTTCGATAATGGAAGTGATGCATTTATAGTAAAATTAAGTCCTGATGGATCTGCTTTGAGAGGCTCAACCTATTTTGGAGGTAGTGCCAATGATGGTCTGCTAACAAGTGCTGGAGCTCTAACAAAAAACTATGGAGATGAGCAAAGAGGTGAGATATTTATAGATGATGAAGATAATGTACTGATAGCAGGTACTACAAGCTCTCGGGAATTGTTTGACGACATGAGTATACCATCTTTTGATAGAGATGGAAAGGGGGGTACCGATGCCTTTGTGATCCAAATGAGCCCTGACCTGACCAGTCTTAACTGGGGTGGATATATTGGCGGAAGCAACGATGAAACGGGCTTCGGAATTAAGATTGATATCAATGATAATGTATTTGTGGCTGGCGGATCTAACAGTCCAAATCTCTCTTTTCCTAATCAATTGGAGAGTTACCATGGCAATATAGATGGCTGGGTAGCCAGAATAAACACAGATAGTTTAGCCATTAATGCAGGGTCATTCATTGGAACTAGCAGTTACGATCAGGTATATTTTCTAGACCTGGACAGCAAGCAAGAGGTTTACCTGCTTGGGCAGACCACAGGTAATTTTCCCATAAAAGGCAATGTCTATAGTAATGTTGGGGGAGGCCAGTTTATTCAAAAGATGACTAACGGCTTAGATTCGACAATTTTTTCCACAGTTTTTGGCTCCGAGGGTAGGAGAATACCTAATATATCGCCTACAGCATTTTTGGTAAATGACTGCAATAACCTTTATGTAGCCGGATGGGGTAATACCCAAGGTAATTTTAACAGTTTTAATTATTTAGATATTAATACCACCGGGCTTCCGACCACCTCTGATGCTTTTCGCACTACCACCAATGGAGATGATTTTTACCTGATGGTGCTTGATGCCAATGCTACATCATTGCTGTATGGAACATTTTACGGAGGAGACAGCGCCCTTGTGCATGTAGATGGCGGTACAAGTAGGTTTGATAAAAGTGGGATCGTATATCATTCAGTTTGTGCGAGTTGCACAGGTGGTTCCACTTTTCCTACCACAGCAGGTGCCTGGTCTAATACAAATGGGGCTGAGAATGGGTGTAACAATGCAGCTTTTAAATTTGACCTGGCATCGCTAAGAGCTATAATTCAGACAAACAATACAGTGCTAAGTCAGCCCGGATTCAATACTGTTTGTCTCCCGGATAGTATTGTATTTGAAAACCTGAGTATCGGAGGGGTGGATTTTCATTGGAATTTTGGTGATGGAAATGCAATTACCAAAACTGATACCACCTATATAGCCTATCAATACAGTGCTCCAGGAGAATATATTGTAACACTTAGAGCCGTTGACCCTAATACCTGTATTGCACAAGATATTACAAGTACCGTTGTTTATATGCTGGATCCCATGCAAGAAGCTGGAGATGATGCTGAAATCTGTCAGGGAGAGTCATTTGAGCTGACAGCAAGAGGTGGCACCTCTTATAACTGGACAAGTGAAGACAGCACTTTTATGTCTGACGAAGTGAGTCCCATGGTGACACCAGCAGAGTCTACGAAATATTATGTATGGATAAGCGATGCCAATTGTGGTACCCTGGACTCTTTACAAGTAGATGTCATTCCTGAAGTTGACTTTAATTATAGCGTAGAAAAAGTTCATGATTGCTTTTCGAGACCAAAGCTTAAACTAGAGAATAACAATGAAAGTCAAAGCTTTACCTGGGACTTGGGAGACGGAACGGTCACTGAAGAGTTAAACCTTTTGCATGACTATGCAGAAGATGGAGTGTACTTGGTGCGACTAATAGGTCAGGACGGTAAGTGTATTTTTCAAAGAGAGGTAAGCTTAAATATGGTGACAATAAAGGTGCCTAATGTGTTTACGCCTTCGGATGGAGCACCAAATGAGCGATTTGAAATCATTTCAGCTTCCCGTGAAGATTTGAAAATATTTAATCGATGGGGTAGGAAGGTGTACGAAAACTCAGATTATCAAGACGACTGGACCGGACAAGATGTGCCGGCAGGGGTGTACTTCTATGAGGCAGCGATAGAAGATGAAACTACTTGTACGGGTTGGGTACAGGTGATCAGGTAGTTGCTACCAAAAAATCAACCAAAGAAAACTTAACACAATCAAAAAGATGATCAAGGCGATTAAGTCCTTATGGATTTTCATGCGTATGACCTTGTGAAAAGATTCTCCAGGGTTTTGATAAACTTCCTTAATAAATCGAAATATAGTGTCAGTATCATAATAATAGACATCAGCCAAACTACGCCCATGTTAAATTTCAGCGTATCAAATGTGAATCTGAGGAAGTGTTTTTTGGCTACATAAAACTGCGATCGATAGTCAAGTAAACTCGATGGGTCCGGGTCTTTGTAGATAGGAAATATTTTCTGCACTAAATGACCGTCACTTTCGATGATTCTATGTTGCTCATTCTGATTTTTAACAATTTCCACAATGGCCTCATTACGATACCGATCTTTAAACGCATCAAATTTAGCCCTGTCCTCGGGCGTATTTGTGAGGCTTACAATGATCTTGTCTTTAGCGCGGTCAGCTTTATTGTATCTGCTGGCATAAAATGCCCTAAGTTTTTCCAGGAAACTATAAGTCTCTTGATACAAAGTAGAGTCAAAATCATTTATATTAAGTTTGTCTAGTTGAGTGAATTTATCATTGCCGATAGACTCCAGCTCTTTACCAATTTCATTTCTCAGTAAGGTGAAATTAGACTCCACTTTCTCTTCGACTTCGGCAGAGCTTGGTTTCATGTTATTGAGGTTATACTCAAGACTTGTTTCAAGAGATGGGATGTAGTACAATTTTTTATAGTCTGATTGAGCCATTACCTTTTCGTATGGGTAGAATAACTCTTCGTATTCGTTATCCTTAAATTGAGAAACCATGGCTGCCTCAAATGCCCAACGTGAAGCCATTAGGTCTCCAACTATCGGCACTTCACCTGCCGAACTTAAGTCAGGATTAAGCTTATCAAATTTCACTACCACACCGCTAAGTACCAATTGCGGTATCAATAGAATCGGAATAATAATGTAGATGGTAACTGCGGAGTTAAATGCAGATGAGATGTTGAGACCCATTACATTGGCCAGGCAAGAAGTAGAGAAAAGGATCATCCAATGAGTGAGGAGCATATCATCTATTTGTAAAATGGTATTACCAATAATTACAAATGTGAGCGTCTGAATAGCACTCAAACTAAATAGGATTAATATTTTGCTAAACAGATAACTACTACGGCTCAGGTTAAGAAATGACTCCCGCTTAAGTATTTTACGGTCGCGTATTATTTCTTCAGCACTTACCGTGAGCCCCATAAAGAGCGCAACGATCACACTCATAAATAAATATGCCGGAATGTTGATATTGCTGCTGAATACATAACCAATGTGTGAGGTATTGTCTTCGTTATAATACCTTACGATGTAGGCAAGAATCAGTGCTAATACAGGAGCCTCCAGTAAGTTGATAAGTAAATATTGCTTGTTACTAAGCTTCGCTAGCAGGTCTCTTGTAGAAAATAAGCTGAGCTGTTTGATTTTATTCGGTATATCCAGTGTAGATACGGGGGGAGTTTGAGTAGTCTCCACTTTTGGGGTTTCCGAACGCTCCTGATACATTTGGTGCCATTGCTCTGGAGAGATCTTTCTTTCATTAGTAAAATTTCCATATTCATTGATCACCTTAGTTTCGATGATATTGAAAATTTGCTCAGGATTAACATTACCGCATTCTATACACTCACCTTGCTCACTATTAATTAAATTAATGATGTCTTTAAAGTATACAACAGCTTCAACAGGGTTTCCATAGTAAATCTGATAGCCCCCAGTATCTAAAATCACCAGTTTATTAAACATTTTGAAAATGTCTGAGGAAGGCTGGTGGATAACAACGAATATCAACTTGCCTTTGAGTGATAACTCTTTGAGGAGGTCCATGATGTTCTCAGAATCCCTGGATGATAAACCTGATGTAGGTTCATCGACAAACAAAACAGATGGCTCACGTAAGAGCTCAAGGCCTATGTTGAGACGCTTGCGCTGCCCACCACTAATGGTCTTATCCAAAGGAGAGCCAACTCTCAGGTCTTTGGTCTCTGTCAAACCCAGGTTACTTAAGGTTTTAATGACCAAGTCCTCTATTTCTTTATCCTTTAGTCCATCAAAGCATAGTTTGGCAGCGTAATAAAGGTTTTGGTATACCGTGAGTTCTTCAATGAGCAGATCGTCTTGTGGCACAAAGCCAACCACACCTTCGACCTGCTCAGGTGTTTTGTGTATGTTAATGCCATTGATTAAGACCTCCCCCTCAGAAGGTGCATCATGACCATTAAGTACATTGAGCAGGGTAGATTTACCAGCGCCACTGGCTCCCATAAGACCTACCAAACGGCCCGACTCTTCGGCAATATTTATATCCCTAAGGCCTAACTTGCCATTTTTGAAGCGATAAGAAATGTTTTTGGCCTCGAAACTGATCTTATGTTCCTCACCCGTTTTCATAAACTGGCTGACTACATCGCCAAAGTATACGGGGTCGACTTTATCACCTCTTAAAGTGGCACCATTGGCGAATACAGTTTTCTTACCAGATTTTAAAGGAACTCCATTGAGGTAAAGTGTGGAGCTCCCCAGGTATTTCACAAAATAGGTATCTGCTTCCTGCAGGTGTAAGAAACATATAAGCCCATTGATATCTTCTCTTTGCAGATGTTTAAAAACTGGAGAGTCGTAATTGCTGTTATCAACCACCAGCATATGATCTGAGTCAAACTCTTGGGCCTCCCGGCCCACCACAAACTTGTTGATGAGATTGATTTCCTCTTCACCGATATTAAATGAGTTGCCAATGGCATAAACCAACTCTTTCTCTCTTTCTGAAATATGTCCATCAGCCAGTATTATGGTCATTAATTCCAAAATAATGACCACTTTCTGTTTTTGGGTAAGCTCCTGGTTTATTTTGCCACAGATTTTGTCGATTCGCTGATGCTCTTCTTCTATATCTACATTTTTACTTATAATGATAGAGTCACTGTATGCATCAAAATCTTTGAGGTATTTATCTACTGCGTTGCGGTTTAGGTTTTCTAAAAGAAACGCTTCGATTTGGTCACGCTCTTGCTGTGTAACATCGTCTTCCTTGGCTACAATGGCAAAGAGCTGGATTATGGCTTTTAATAAAGGCTCACTCATATGTCAAAATAAATACGAGGTAAAATACTAATATATTGGTTGAAAATAAAAAAGGGATCAAATTATTGATCCCTTTCACAAATAGAAATTGTTAAATGTGCTATTCAGTTATATTATTTCTGATTTCAGCCACTTTAACAGTTATTTCTGTTAACGTCTCATCTGTAAGTACTAAATCAGCACGGTTGTTTTTAATTTGCTCCTCAATATTGAGCGAGTTGTAGTCTTCCTGTAAAGCTCTTAGTCCATCGATTAACTGATTTACCGGATCAGTCTTTTCGATAGTTTCCAGCATGTTTACTAAATCCTCTAATGATTTTTCTTGCTCAAGTACTACTCTGATTAACGGAGTCAAAACAAGGTTTCTGCTGTCGTCAGGTAATATATCTTTTGGGTAAGTTTTGATCAATTCAGTAGAGATGTAAAGACCTTCGATAAAGCTTCCTGTGATCACAAGGGCAGCAAGCTTATTTCTATTGTCATCCTTCAGGTAATTCTCAGTCTCTTTAATCGTTTCGTTAAGTAAGAATGCTAGAGAATCTTTTCTCGAAAGGTTGCTTTCAAATCTTTTGATTAAATCAGTATCGAAAGAACCGGAAATTCCTAAGTTGTCAGCCAATTTCTTTGCTGAGGTCATATAATTAAGTGCTTCCTGTACTTTGTCATATGATACAAGGTATCCAATATCTGCAGCATATACGCCTAGGTTTAAAGATGCTTTGTCGTTACGTGAAGCATACTCATCAGCCCTGTCTTTATCATTTATTAGTGTTTCGTTATATTCGGCACCAGTAGCTTCCAACAGAAATGGAATTTCTGAAGGAGAAGGTATTTCATAAACGACCTCCTGAATTTGATCTTTCAAGTCGGTTTCTGCCTGCTCAAACTCTTCAGAAGAATCAGCTTTGTCCTCAGTCTTTTGCGATCCGCAAGAGATAAGCACTACTGCAATTAATAATGATAAAGAAATCGATCCCAGTGTTTTATACTTCATAATTGTTGCTGTGTTAGATTTAGTTCTCAATTTTAATATATTTTTTTTGCGAATAAAACATATTACACCATTATTTTGATCAATGGTAAGTGTTATCAAGGTATCGAAGTGATCAGTCTGTTTTATGAACAAATGATTAGAATTTTGTATGTTTTGTATATATGATTAGAAACTGCTGAAAGAAGTTGTGTGAATTGTCTTGAATGGTTATAATCGCCAGTTACATTTTTTAAACTATACACGTTAAAGTGATGAAAACGGTTTGTTCTGCCCCGGTCATGATTGTTGACGATAACGAGATTGACATTTTTATTAATAAGAAGGTTATAGAGTTCAATCGATTTGCCGAAACTTCTATTTGTATGACTTCTGCCAGTGAAGCACTTACCTATCTAAAGAATAAAAATACTTTACCAGAAGTGATATTCCTCGATCTAAACATGCCCGTGATGGATGGCTATCAGTTCCTTCTCGATTTCTCAAAATTTCCAAAAGAAATAAAAGATCAGATCAAAATTGTAGTGCTTACCAGTAGCGATAATGACCGTGACAAAGAAAAAGCGGCCGCCAACCCAGATGTCATGTCTTTCGTTTGCAAACCTCTCAATGAAAATAAGTTGAATAAAATCAAAGCTGAACTATTTGATTTAAAGCAGTTGCCGGAAGAGGTGTAGTCCGGTTACTCAGTCTATTTAATAAATATTAAGGTATAGGTGTCTCCCTGAGCTTGTTTCAAGGTCTCATTAATAAAGGTTTCGAGAGCCTCAGCCTGACGCTCGTCTATCTGGTCATTGCGAGTGAGGAACGAACGAAGCAATCTTTAGGATTTTTCCCTTTGTTGGTGTTGTCACCAACAAGATGAAGCTGTATTCCTAATGTTGGTCACAAGACAAACATCGGTAAAAGAGGAACGAATCGAAGCAACTGATTCAATAATCGAAATGGTCTTCTCATTTTAATCACTTCTTCATTTCTTTTCCTTAGATGAAAAGAAACGAAGCAAAGAAAAATCAAGTCAGCATAATCCTTCAGCCCTAAGCCCACCGCTGGCCCGGTATGCTGACAGGGCCTGCCCGCCTTTAGTTGATAGATCGTCCTATAATAAATTTACAGAATTAGGGTATAAGATGTTAGGCAGAGTACTTTGAAACTGGCGATTGCTAGCACAGCATTCCTTGCTAAGGTAGCATCATTCGCGGTATAAGCTTCTTTTTATTGCTTCACCAACTCTATTTTCAAAATAATATCAACTTTTTCGCCTACAATTAGTCCACCGCTGTCGAGTACATCGTCCCAGGAGAGGCCGTAGTCAAAGCGATTGACCGTACCTCTTGCTTCAAAGCCGGCTTTCTCTTTTTTGTTAATAGAAACAATGCCGCCAAATTCCGCATTTAGCGTGATGGGTTTGGTTACGCCTTTCATAGTGAGGTTTCCTGTGATGCTGTACATATTATCTTCTTTTTCGATAAAAGAAGTGCTTTCAAACTTTATTTCAGGATACTCGGCTGCATTAAAAAAGTCATCGTCTTTTAAGTGTTTGTCTCTTTCAAGGTTGTTGGTAGTAATACTTGCCGTCTGAATGGTAGCAGTGATTTTTGCACCATTGAAATCATTTTTCTTTGATGTTACAGTTGCACTATACGAAGTGAATTGTCCCGTTACTGAAGAAACAGCCAGGTGAGAAACTTCAAATTGAATAGAGGAATGGGTTGGGTCTACAATCCAGGTGGTTTGTGCCTGACTGGAAATAAACAAAAGTGCTAAAATCAATGTAAAAAATATCCTTTTCATGGCGTATGAGTTTTTAGTTTAAATGTTCTGATCTCTAAATAAGATAGTAAATAATTAGAACATTTCATATACACTTATACGCACAAGCCGTGCCAAAGGATTGTTTGAAGTTGTAAGTGAAAGAAAATCAGTTAATTATCAGCTTACATTTTCTTCCATAAGCACTTCGTCTTTGTCATCTACCATCAGGCAAAGTAAACCTGCCAGTATCATAGAGGCACCTCCTAATATAAGGGCGTAAATAAATTGGCTTTCAAAAAAGGTTGCAATTAAAAAGCCCAATACGCTCGCGGCAACGATTTGAGGAATAACAATAAAGAAATTGAATATACCCATGTAATACCCCATTTTTTTAGCGGGAAGCGAGTTAGACAGCATAGCATAGGGTACGGATAATATACTGGCCCAAGCGATACCCACGCCTATCATTGATAAGATCAGGAAGTCTGGATTGTCGATGAAGTAAAAGGAGATTAACCCAACACCACCACAACACAAGGCAAGCATGTGTGTAATTCTGCGGCTTGTGTATTTGGCTACTACTGGCAGCAATAGCGCAGCAAGTGCAGCTACTCCGTTGTAGCCGCTAAATAACAGAGAAACCCAGTCAGCGCCATCATTGTATGCCTGACTGGTGGCATCAGTTGTATTGTAAATATGACTGGTAACGGCAGATACAGTGTAAATCCACATAGCGAAAAGTGCAAACCAGGAGAAGAACTGAACAAAGGCCAGTTGAATCATTGGTTTTGGCATATTTTGAAAATCTCTTACAATTTGGACAAAGCCATTACGGTATTTATTGCGCAACATAAATGCTGCTGCAAAGGTATAACTAAAGCCAAATAGGCCTATAATCCCACACAGCACATAGAGTTGTGGGTCTAAGTTTTTGGAAGCAAACCAAAATGCTAGTAGTAAAGAGAGTACAACCAGGCTCAAACCTATTTTTAGATAGGTAGAGGCTTTGTATTTTATTTTTAAAGGCTCTAAGGGCTTATCCTTACGTAATTCCTCTGCGTCAGGTGGATATTCCTTTGTGGTGAATACTGTCCACATGACAGCGCCTACAAAAGCAATACCTCCAACATAATAAGACCATTTCACTGATTCCGGTATTTCACCAGCTGCAGCGGTATTGTCTAATCCGATAAGGTTGGTAAATATCCAGGGAAGTGCAGAAGCAACAACAGCACCGATACCGATAAAAAAGCTTTGCATGGCAAACCCAGTGGTGCGCTGCTCTGGGGGCAACATATCGCCTACAAAGGCGCGAAATGGCTCCATACTGATGTTTATCGAAGCGTCCATGATCCATAACATGCCAATGGCAATCCAAAGGGTAGGAGAGTTGGGCATGATAAAAAGCGCAATCGTGGCAAGTATTGCACCGACTGCAAAAAACGGACGCCTGCGACCCCATTTGGCATGCCAGGTGCGATCGCTATAGTATCCAATAATGGGTTGTACCAAAAGTCCTGTAACAGGAGCGGCTAACCAGTAAAAGGCTAAATTTTTAGTATCACCACCCAATGTTTCAAAAATTCTACTTGTGTTTGCGTTTTGTAAGGCAAATCCAAACTGAATGCCCAAAAAACCAAAACTCATATTCCATATTTGCCAGAAGCTTAGCTTTGGTTTGTCGGAGGATAGCGAAACGTTACTCATGTTACAGGTCGTGGGTTTTAATTATTTTACAAAAACGTAATACTGGAATGGCGCAAGAGATAAACCTTCTTCAGAGATTTCCACAGCCTCGTTGGTGAAGTAGTCCTCGTGAGTGCCGTAAAGACTTTCATTTGTAAATACAGCCTCCTGTTGCTCGTCAGACATATTGATGATCACAGTTACTTCATTATCATCTTTGGCCCTTGTAAACGAAAATACATGAGCATTTCCATCTTCAAGGAACTCCGGAACAGCTCCGTAAGCACCGTTGTGCAATGCAGGGTTTTCTTTTTTCAAGGAAATGAGGCTTTTGTAGAATTCCTCATATTTCACTTCTGACCAGTCGATGGTATCTTTATCAAAGAATCTTAATCTCTTGTCAAGTCCGGCTTCCTGGCCGCTATAGATCAATGGCATACCATAAATGGTAAAATTATAAACTGCGTAGGCTTTGTGGCCTTCTCCTAAACGCTCGAATACTGTGCCATTCCACGAATTCTCATCATGGTTGGTGGTAAACATCATGCGTATCGCATCATCCTGGTAGCGGTCAAGGTCTTCTTGTAATCTCAATTGTAATGAGTCAGCATTGTAATGCCCTTTGGCGGTTTCATTCATCCAGTGGTGTGGTCCCCAGCCATAAGTCATGTGAAAACCGGCATCATGCATTTTGGGCTCGTCCCATTCTGCGAGCATAAATACATCTTTTTCTTTTTGTAAGCTATCGATAGCGGCAGACCAGAAGTCGTTGGGTACTTCACCCGCCACATCACACCTAAAACCATCGATACCCATTTCAGTGATCCACCATTGCATTTCATCAATCATTTCCTGACGCATATCGGCATTGTCATAGTTCAAATCGGCCACATCTGTCCAATCTGTCCCCTTAGGCCAAATAATATTTCCGGCAGAATCGGTAGTGTGGTATCCTTCTTTTTCCGTCCATGCATGGTCAAAACCCGTATGATTGGCTACCCAATCCAGTATCACCAACATATTTCTTTCATGTGCTTCTTCTACAAATGCTTTGAAGTCTGCCTCAGTACCAAAATTTGGATTAATGGCCGTATAGTCCTGAATGGAATAATAGCTACCTAAAGGACCTTTCCTATTTTTCTCACTGATAGGCTGCACGGGCATTACCCAAAGAATATCTACACCCATTTTTTGTAGTCGTGGTAGGTGAGCGGTGAAAGCATTAATTGTGCCTTCAGGAGTATATTGTCTGATATTTACCTCGTAAATATTCATGTCCTTCGATCGTTCAGGAAAAGAAGCAACCTTCATATTATCGGCCTCTTTTTCAGCTGATTGATCTTTTGGGGTGCAAGCCCCCAGGCCTAAAAAGGCTATGGTACTAATGGTAAGAATTTGCTTTAGCATATTAATAGGTTATAATTTCGAATCTATAAGGTTTAAGGGTTAATGTCCCTTGATCGAGCGTCCCTTCAAAATGAGTCTTTCCAGAAATTTCACCTGGTAATTTAAGAGAAAGTGGCTCTGCTGATTTATTGAAAATGGCCAGTACATGATTGTCGAAGTATGATCTTTTGATTATCAGGTGGTTGTTTGATTCCTCTACGATTTCAATGTCACCGTAAATGAGTGCCAGGTTATTTCTTCTAAGAGCAATCATTTTTTTAGCGCGCTCTCTGGTTGCTTCCTCTTGCGGGTTAAGGTCATCAAACCTCATCATGCGTCTATTGTCAGGGTCATTGCCACCGGGAGAGCCTATTTCATCACCATAATAAATGGTGGGAACACCTGGGATTGTCATCATAAACGCAGTCAAAGAAGAAAGTTTGTGGTACGCCATGGTGTCCTGCACGTCTATTTTTCTTGTCCAGCCGGCCAGCTTGGCATCTTCATCGAATCTAACAGAACCATCGGCATACGAGATAAATCTGGCTCTGTCCTGGTTGCCCGTAATGTAACCCATCAGGTTATGATCACCATAATAGGAGAGGCTTTCTCGCAAAGAAGCGGTGAGTCTTGAAAAGCCTACGTCATCTCTGGCAAAAGTAGCCACTGCATCATCATACAGGTTGAAATCAAATTGAGCTTCTAACATACCTGTATTGATATAGCTGTTGATCAATTCTCTGCTACCATAAGTTTCACCGATTTGAAATACTTTTTTGCCCTCAGGCTTCACAACTTGTTTTTTTACTTTTTCTGTTAATACTCTCCAGAAGATTAACGGAATATGTTTGGTGGCATCATGCCTGAAGCCATCAATATTGTACTCTGTTAGCCAGAAAAGTGCCGAATCAGTCATAGGGTCGACTATCTCCATTCTTGAGAGGTCCAGCGTTGGCATAAAGGTGTCAAACCAGGTCGTAAGTCTGTGATCATCCCAGCGCTCGGTATTCAGCGAACCATCCGGTAAGTATAAGTCTGTGGCCCAGTCTTTATTGTTTTGATACACAGGATGCTCTTCGTGTACATGGTTGGCCACATAGTCGAGTAGGACATTCATATCATTGTCGTGCGCAGCACCTACCAAATCGTGCATTTCCTGGCTGCTACCAAACCTATAGTCAACTTCTTTAGACCTAATGGGCCAATATCCATGATAGGCTGAAAAAGCGGTTTCAGGTGTTGGGTATTTTCCATAAGCACCTTCAGGATTTTGTGTTATAGGAGAAAGCCAAACTGTATTTACACCTAGCGATTTGAAGTAACCATCATTAATCTTTTCACTAACCCCGGCTAAATCTCCACCAAAATAGTCAGCTTTCGGATGGACCTCAGGTATGTTTAGTGGGTGGTCGTTTGACGGGTTGCCATTATTAAAGCGATCAACCATTAAAAAGTACATCACCATGGCTTCATAATCTTCTCTGTTGAGTTGAGCGGCTTCTGAAAGCACATTTCCATCGTGTAATGGTATGAGTACATCATTAGAGATACCAAAATCATTATAAGCCCATAAGCGGATATGCTCTCGGGTTGAGGTTGTTTTTAACTGTGGTATATTCAGAATTATTTCTGTGCTATTGATGGCAATATACTCTTCAGGAATCTGGTAGTTTCCGATAAATGCAATGATAGCTGAAGGTGCATTGGAAGCGTTTAGGGTAATGCTTTTATTGTCAAAAGTCTTAGTTTCTACAATGGGAAGCTTGGCTCTCTCAGCACGTTTTATTTTAACAATGGAATTCCATCCACCCATGCCGTTGTCTACAGAATCAGGGTTATTGGGGTCTCTGATTTCTTTACCATCAACAACAAACAAATACTGGTACTGGCCAGGGTTTAATGTTACACTGGTGTTGAAGGTGTCTCCCTCTTTTGCTAAAACTGTGTTGTTGGGATTCCAGGCATTGAACTCACCTTTTATTTGCACTAATTCTGCTTTGCCTGTGTATGAAAAGGTGATTGTTTCTTTATTTGATTTCTTTAAAAGCACACTTTCAGCTACACCCTTCGACCAAAAGTGAAGGGTAGATAGAGGGTTTTTAAGTGTTCCTTTTAAAACAAGTGTATCACCAATTTGCGTTTGCTCCATCTGGCCCGTGTTGGTGATAGAGTCAATGCTGGTGGGTTCCAAAACAAAATCTGAGATTACTATTTTTGTTAGGTCCTTGTCAAGCAAAATAGGGCTGGCTTTTCCTACAATAAGAGGAGAATCATGTACTTCGAATTGCTTTTCAGCATCTTGAGTACATGAAATTAAACCAGATGCGATAATGCTACCAGCTAACAGTAATTTCTTCATTGCTATTGTTTAGAGTGATTGTTTTTAAATCATCGATTTTCAATCGGTGCGGTACAGCCTGATCAATAGGGTCGAAATTTGAAATGGCCTCAACAAATTGATACGCTTTCTTTGTAACACTCGCTTCTTTGCCATTAACTGCAAAGCAAGCAGCTTCAAACCCATGCAGGTGTAGTGACAATTGCTTCATTTGTGAGTTGAATTTACCCTCAGCAGTGCCAATCCTAATCTGTTTATCTTCAGGGGAGTAGCTGATGGTGCGTTGGTAATACGACTTTTTCTCAAAATCATAGGTTTCTCCATCGTCTTCATAGTACACAAACGTATTTTCCTCATTGCCAGCATACACATGAATCTCTAATTTTTCTCCTTTTTCCTGTGTGTTGATGCCCGTTTCCGGGTAAACAGGAATAATGGCTGAACTTTTCACAAATAGTGGTAATTGGTCTATGGGGCATTCAGCTACGATCTCCTGATTGCCTTCGTATGTTTTATCAGTAAATAATTCATACCACTTACCTTCTGGGAGATAGACTTTTACAAGCTCTTTGGTGCTTTCGACAGGTGCAACTAAAATAGAAGGACCAAATAAGTATTGATTTTGATATGTCTCCAGGTAAATATTCTCGTCATGGGTGTAGTCCATGGCCAGACTACGAGCAACGGGAAGTCCGGTTTGTGTTGATTCCTGAAATTGTCGATAGATGTAAGGCATTAACTTATACCTTAGTTTGATATAGTTTCTCGAAATTTCTTCCACTTCCTCACCATATGCCCAAGGTTCCGAATCTCTACTGTTGATCATCGAGTGACCTCTAAAGAAAGGTGAGAATGCACCAATCTGCACCCATCGAGCAAACAAATGTTCAGTGGCGTTACCAGCAAAGCCCCCAACATCGTAACCTGCAAAGGGTATTCCTGCCAGTCCCATACTATTCACAAGCCTTACGCCCAATAGCATGTGCTCATCGCTCGCAACATTATCTCCGGTCCACACAGCGGCATATCGTTGGATGCCTGAAAAGCCCGCTCTTGTTAAGTTAAATGGTCTCTTGCCATTCATGAGGGCTTTGGTGCCTTCATAAGTGTTTTTTGCCATTTGTAAGCCATAGATATTTCGACCTTTTCTAGCGGTATCTTTCTCACCTTCAAAGTCAAATTCTATTAATTCTGGTAGCATCTGACCCCAGGTGGCAATCTCGTTCATATCATTCCAAAAACCTTCTACACCAATCTCAGTATAGGCTTTTAAGTTTTCTTTCCACCAGTTGCGTGCTTTTGGGTTGGTAAAGTCAGGAAAATGACACCAGCCTGGCCAAACCTCTCCGCTATAGTTGGTGCCGTCAGGATATTTTACAAAAATATCTTCTTGTTTGCCGCTTTCATATGGCGCGTAACCCTCTTCAATTTTAATGCCCGGGTCGCACATGACTACAACCTTAAAACCCTGATCTTTCAATGTTTTCAACATCCTTTTAGGGTCAGGGAAACGTTCTTTGTCCCAGGAGAAAATTTTATATGCATCCATATAATGGATGTCCAATACGATCACATCGGCAGGTATATCTTTATCTCTAAAAGTTTGTGCTACAGCATGCACCTCTTTATCCGGATAATAACTATACCTGCACTGCTGGTAGCCTAAACTCCAGAGTGGGGGTAACTCCATTCTACCCGTAAGGAATGTATATGACTCAATGATCTCTGCTACATTTTTGCCATTGATAAAGTAATAATTCATATCACCGGAGTCTGCAGAAAAGCTCGAAAAACGATCATTAGAAGCTCCAAAATTGATATGTGACTTGTGAGAATTGTCAAAGAAAATACCGTAACTCAATTGGTTGTGTGCTCCAATGTAGAATGGCGTAGAGCAATAGAGCGGATCACTGTCCGCATCATACCCAAAATGATCAGTATTCCAATGTTGGTATCCATGGCCTTTACGATCTAACGGCCCGGTTTTTTCACCTAGCCCAATAAATCGCTCACCCGGCTGTATCGTTTTGTAGGTGGTAACCTGCTCGCCTATAATTGATGTTCCAAATGCTTTATCGTCTTCGTTGATAGTTGTCCCATCGGCTGTATGGAAGCTAAACCGTACCGGGTTTTTAGTTATTTTTAGATGAGTTGTATGGGTGTAAATTTTAACGTGATCCTCATTGTCTTCGACTGCAAAAGCACTGAAGTCGGCATTAGCTATTACAGCATAAGACTGGTCATCGAACTGCCCGTCAAAAGCAATGTGAATTCTAAAAATATCCTCACTGTATACGAGTACTTTGAATTCAGCATTTTCAGCAGTTGCTGAGATGCCATTTTCATTAGTTTTGAACGACACCAAATTGCCCAGCGATCGACTAAGTTTTTTATTATAAGAAACCTGTGTTTCCAGCATTATCATTAATTCAAATCAGTAAAAAAGTACACCATTTTAGAGGTGCTACTAGATCAAATTAATAAGATAAAGTGTGAAAAAAAGCATGATTAATGCAAAAAAAAACCGCAATCGATTGCGCTTTCGTTTGAAATTAGAAGTCTGAAAAACACAAAAATCAGAAATGGATGATTTTTACTAAAATCTGTTATTTAGCTCTTCACGGAAGAAGCCCTAACGATAAGGTTGGTTTTAAGTGTAATTGTTTCAGGTGTTATGACTTCATCTTCTTTGGCCTCAATTTCTTTTATTAACAGGCGAGCAGCTTCCTGTCCCATGGTAAATCCTGGTTGGTCAACAGTAGACATCGCAGGGTCTGTCATAGAGGTAAATCGCCAATTGCTAAAACCTACAATTGCAAAGTCTTTTGGAATGGAAAGTCCACGTTCTTTGGCAGCCATCATGGCACCTAATGCCGCGATATCGTTTATGGCAAACATAGCATCAGGAGGATTTGGTGAATCTAATAGCATGGATGTGATTTCCTTGGCATTGTCTTCATCATCCGATGAGTGGTCTGTCATTATCAAACTTTCATCAATTTTCATGTTGTGTTGCTTCAAAGCATCTTTATAACCATCGAGCCGCTGGCGACTTATTGATAAGTTTTGAGGTCCGCCCAGGTGTGCTATACGTGTATACCCTTGCTTGATTAAGTGTTCAGTGGCCTTAAAGGCGCCATCGTGATCATCGACAATCACTTTACTCGTGTCGAGGCCATCGCAAATTCTGTCAAAAAATACCATGGGCATCCCTCTCTTGTGTATGGATTGGAAATGCTCATAATCGGTCGTTTCTCGCGACATAGAAATAAGCATACCGTCAACACGGTTATTAAATAACGCTTTAGTATCCATTACTTCTCTTTCATAAGATTCGTTTGACTGAGATACAATTACACTGTAACCAGCATCATACGCCACGTCTTCAATACCACTGATTACCGTAGAAAAGAAGAAATGAACAATCTCAGGAATAATAACTCCGATAGTGTTGCTTTTGCTTTGCCTGAGGCTTAGAGCGATAGAATTGGGCTGATAATTCAACTCTTCGGCTAATTTTTTTACTGCCTTTTTTGTTTCAGGACTAATATCAGGATGATCCTTTAGAGCTCTTGAAACTGTCGAAGGAGAAATGCCTAATTCTCGTGCGATGTCTTTGATTGTAACTTGACTGCCTCTCATAGTATGATAAAAATACCTGTTTAAAGTGCCAATATAAATAAATCGGGGCTTCAATTAAGAATTTGAGCATATAAATTGGCTATTATTTCTCTCGGGGTAGCAAATCGACTATTTATTAAGGCTGATTGGTGAGAATATTTAAAAAGTACAATTAATAATATGGTAGTTGTCTTATAGATAATTTGTGAGTGTTTGAATGACTACTGTGAGAGTAGGTATTTTACGCAATCGATTGCGGAGACGTTTTCGTTACGTAGGGGCTGAAATAAATGCTTTAAAAGTTGTTTAAATCAATATTTGTATTAAATTTATTTATAAGAAAGTTATGCAAATGTTAACTAAAATGACTCATTATGTTGTTAAAACCAAAGCGCAAACGTTTGTTATTGATGGTGTAATGAGCCTGATTGTTAAAAGTAACTAAAACCTATAATCTTTAAATAATTATATAATTAACCTAAGCTTATGAAACAAAAACTTTTACTTTTCATGTTATGCTTATTAATGGTGACGGTGGCATCCGCCCAAACTCGGATTTCCGGTGTGGTAAAGGATGCTGAAAGTGGAGAAAGTCTGCCAGGAGTCAACATTAATTTAAAAGGTTCCAACATTGGAACGGTAACGGACTTTGATGGAAACTATAACATCAATGCAAGTTCGGGAGATATACTTGTCTTTTCATTTATAGGCTACAAAGCACAAGAGATTAAATTAGCTGCTCAAAGCACACTTAATGTTAACCTGGTTACAGATATAACGCAATTGAGTGAAGTAGTGGTTGTGGGCTACGGGGTTCAGACCAAAAGAGAAGTTACAGGATCGATCGCTAGCGTCAGTAGTCAGGAATTAAATGAAATACCAGTTCCGAGCTTTGAGGCGGCCTTGCAGGGTAGAGCAGCCGGTGTACAAGTAGTACAGGGTAGTGGAATGTCGGGTTCTGGTTCAATTGTAAGAATTAGGGGTATAAGCTCAGTGAGTGCAGCGGGTGATCCACTATATGTTATTGACGGAATTCCTGTTACTCAAGATCAATTCATATTAGGAAATGGAGGTTCTGGTGCGATGAATTATAATCCACTAGCTACTTTAAACCCTAATGATATAGAGTCTATTGATATTTTAAAAGATGCTGCCGCAGCCGGTATTTATGGATCAAGAGGCGCCAATGGTGTTGTATTGATCACAACAAAAAAAGGTAAAAAAGGTAAGCCTACATTCAATTTTAATTCTACTGTGGGTATATCGGATATGGCTTTTGAGCCAGATATGCTTTCTGCAGCAGAATATATTCAATTAAGACAAGAAGCTTGGGAAAATGATGGGAATACAGGTCGTGTGCCTTTACCGGATGGTTTTACTTGGGAAGAAGCTTTAGCTAATGATACTGACTGGATTGATGAAACTACTCAAACTGGTTTCAATCAGTCTTATAATTTATCTGGTACTTATGGAAAAGAAAAATTCACAACTTATGTTGGCTTATCATATTCTGATAATGAGAGTTTCTTAAAAGGAAACAGCTTTGAACGCATGAGTGCCAGAGCTAACTTCGAATATAAGGTATTAGATAACTTATCTGTAACACTTTCACAAAACTTATCTAGAGGTCTTAACGATCGTGTTGACCTATTTGAAGGTAGTTTAGGTGCAGCGATGTCTTCAGCCAACCCAATCTTCCCGATTTTCGATGAAGATGATCCTGATAGAGTGTATTATCTGCCAACAAGTGCAGATCCAGGTGGATGGGGTAACCCAGTGAGAGTAAGAGAACTGCTCGATTGGCAGACAAGGGAATACAGAAGTGTTTCAAATATGAATATCGTTTATAATCCAATTGAGAGAGTTACGATTACTGCAACCGGTGGTTTAGATTATCTTGACCTTCAGGATGATCAGTTTAGACCATCAGAATTAATCAATAGCACTACATCATTGGGAAATGCACGTCAGGAGAATATCTACATTACTAATTTTAATTATAGCGTAACCGCGGCCTATGACTTTTCAATTTCTGATGACGATAAGGTAAAGGTTTTAATTGGAAATGAGTTTCAAAGATCAACTACTGATAGAAGTCTTTTTGAATGGACTGATGTAAGTGGCCCTGTAAATGATGATTTCAATGAAGGTACGGCAACAACCCTTAATACCACAAAGGAAAACGTTGGCAAATGGTCATTCATTAGTTACTTTGGAAGGCTTAACTATAGTCTATTAGATAAGTACTTTATTCAAGGTACGGCAAGAGTTGATGGTTCTTCCAGGTTTGGTAAGAACAATCGCTATGGCTTCTTTCCTTCGGCTTCTTTCGCCTGGTTAATGTCTGAGGAGAATTTCTTTGGAAATGGCGGGGTTGTATCTTTCCTTAAATTAAAAGCTAGTTGGGGTTTAACAGGTAATGCTAACATGCCAGATTTCCAGCGGTTTGGAAACTTTGGTGTTGGACAGGGCGGCTTGGTGTATAATGGACAACCTACCATATTCCCGGAAAGATTGAATAATCCTGATTTGCAGTGGGAAAGAACCAGAACCATTGATTTTGGAATCGAAGCAGGCTTTTTAGAAGATAGGATAACTGCAGAATTAGCCTATTATCACAAGAATACTACAGATGTTTTAATCAATATTGGTACGCAACCAAGCACGGGGTTTTCTAATTTCTGGGACAATTTCGGAGAGATAGAGAATAAAGGAGTTGAGTTGTCATTAAATAGTAGAAATCTTGTTGGTGAATTTAAATGGACAACAACCATCAACATGGCTAGAAACTCAAACAAAGTGCTAGACATTGGTGGTTATTCTTCTGATGCTATTGGTGGAGGATTTAATGATACCAGAGTTGTAGAAGGTGAGCCAGTAGGCGCTAACTTTTTAGTGAGATTCTCCAGGGTAGATCCTGAATCTGGACGACCAATATGGTTAGATGCCGATGGTAACGAAACATTTGATTTCGATCTTGAAAATAGAGTAGTTGTAGGTTCAGTTATTCCTGATCTAACCGGTGGTATTGGAAATAAATTTGAATACAAGAATTTTGATTTAAATGTATTTTTCAATTTTACATTGGGCGGGAATATTTACGATGGTTCTGCCAAGAGACAAGTGCCAAGTCAGGCAACCGTATGGAACTTTAGAGGTGATATTGCTGACAGATGGAGACAGCCGGGCGATATAGCAGAGTTACCTAAACTTACTCTTGAGCCAATACAAGGTCCTGATGGTGGAAGTGTTTGGCAATATAACTCAACACTTTTCTTATATGATGCCAGCTATTTAAGGTTAAGAAGCCTAAGCCTGGGCTACAACTTACCATCTAGCATTACCCAAAAACTTAATCTTAAAAATGTAAGACTGTCACTTACAGGAAGTAACCTACTTACTTTTACTAAGTATCCTGGTGATCCTGAAATTGCCAGAGATTTTCAAAATGCACAGGATAGAAACCTGAGTCCGAATGTGTCATTTTTGACACCACCTCAGCAACGATCTTTTACGTTCGGTCTTAATGTTCAGTTTTAATCGATGACTAATATGAAAAAATCAATTATATATATATTATCTGCAGTTCTAGCCATTAGCACATTGAGTTGTGATGAACAGTTAGAATTAGAAGAAGAGAATGTCCTACTACCAGAGGAGGCACTTATTGATGCTGAAGATTATGAGCAATTACTAAATTCAGCATATGACGTGTTAAGGGGTAGTAATGGTCGATTTCTTGGAGGACAGTCACAAATCTTTTCTGATTTGTTGGCTAGAGAGATTGACGGTGCCGGGCTTACAGGGGATTATGAAGAAATTTACAGAAGAAACACTGGTTTTTTCAATGGCTCTGTTTCTGGTTATTACCAAGAACCTTATATCACCTCTTTTAGAGCAAACGTATTGCTTGCAGAAATAGAGGGAGTATCAGGTATTTCGCCTACGGTCATTGATCGCATAAAAGGTGAGGCGTTTTTCTTAAGAGGAATATCTCATATGGATGTGCTACTCAAGTTTGCTCAGCCATACGGATTTACCTCAGATAATTCTCATCCAGGTATTAGTGTAAAAACAGAGGCTTCTCAAGATGTTGTGTTAAGATCTACTTTTCAGGAAGCTTATGATCAGGTAGAAACTGATTTATTACAGGCCTCACAATTATTAGCTAATGGTAGTGACAGAGGCTTTGGTTTTGCTACTGAGTATGCAGCTAAAGCATATCTAGCCAGACTGTATTTTTATAGTAATCAATACGAAGAGGCTTATGAGATGGCTAATGATGTGATTGAAAATGGAGATGCTTCCTTAGATGCGGATCTTATGGTGAGATTTTCGCAAGGTATGTCAGATGAAGGTGTATTTGTTATGCCTAGTTTGAATAATCAGGATCATCGTGGGGTTGGGTTTACGAATAATTACAGATCAGATGTAAATGAACCTAATCTGAAAATTGATCAGGATGTATATGAGCTTGTTGCCTCAAACCCTGATGATTTAAGAAGTGCATGGTTTATAGTTGATGGTGAAGATACCCCTGAAGAGGAAGTATATATCACGAAATATAACGGGATTGATTATTTTGATATGCCATTAATTCATATCACTGAATTGAAATTAATACGTGCTGAATCAGCTGCGTTATTAAATCAAAACCTTACAGTGGCTATACAGGATATAAATGATATCAGAGAGAGGGCTTATGGAAGTATGGATGAAAACCTCATGCCAACGGCAACTCCTTCAGCAATTATTGAAGCGGCAAGATTTGAAAGACGCATTGAGTTGGTCACGGAAGGAGCTTATCTACATGATGTAAAAAGAATTGGTGTATTAGAGCAGAGCCAAAACGTAACAGTCGGTGGAGCTACATGGAACTGTAACGGGTTATTACTTGAATTTCCTGCACTTGAAACCGTAGAGGGTTATGAAGGAAATGAACCTAATGGCTGTTAAATCAAAAAGAATAAAAGACATGAAAAAAATATCAATACTATTATTAATGATAACGGCCCTTTTGGGCTGTAGAGAAGAATTCGATGATATCGGTGAGCCTTTTGATAGAGCTTCGGGCCTTTCAGGTACATGGACGTTAAGTTCTGTTGTGCAAAATGATGAAGAGGCGATTAGTAAAGGGTTTCCACTGTTTGTTCAATCGCTTGACATCACAGCAAGAGCAGGGTTCACAGACTATACATTAGTACTCAATCAAAATGAAGATGGTGCTCCTACTACTTTTGAAGAACAGAATACGAGCGCTCCGTCCATCTTAGGAATGTCTTCAGGTATTTGGGTATTAGACGACCCTGATGTACCCGAGAGAATAACATTTATTAGTGATAATGACGAGCAGTTCGAGTTGATTATCAGCACGTATATTGGACTCAATGAAGGTCAACTTTCTCTGAAATTAACACGATTCGCGGATGAGAAACCTGTTGTTTCTTATATCTATAATTTTGAAAAATAAGATGTCATGAAGAAATTTTTAATACTTATAATTTTACTAGTTAGTTGTATTGGGTTGAGAGCACAAAGCTGCGATCAGGCAATCGTTACTACTGAACCTGCTGCTTTTACGGCAGAAGATGAGGTAAAACTTTCTGTTGACCTGTCAGGGTGCACCTATTTGTCAAGTCTTGATGAGGTATATATTTGGATATTCGTTCCTGGTGGTCCAGGTCCTGATGGTGTAGGAGGAAATGGTGATTTCTGTAATGGTTCAAATACAGAGCTTCTTATGACAAATGAAGGAGACGGTGTATGGAGTTTTACTTTTACACCAACCGAACTCTTCGAAGCAACTCCCGCAGAAATTGGAAGTCAAATTGGTTTTATTCCAAAAGAGTTTGCCGCTTGTAAAGGCAACGGAGACCAAACAGTGGATCTTTTCTTAACAGTCGATCCTTCCGAGTTTATACCAACGGAATCAAGAACATTTCCTTCAAAATTTGGGCAGGAAGATTTTGTAACGCTTTACTTCGATCAAAATTTAGCTGACAACGAAGGTATGTCTGATTTAGACGAGATTTATATTTATACATGGGCAAATGGTACTGATGCTTCAGGAGCTAGTATTGGTGATGTTGCTAAAGCTGAATGGACCGAAGTAGGCAATACAACTGAACTCATGATGACCAATCAGGGCGATGGCGTTTACTCGCTTACATTTGATCTCAACACATTTTACCCTGTAGAAGAGGGAACTACTATTACACAGATAAATTATATCTATCGTAATGCAGAGGGGACTGTTCAGTCAGCCAACTATTCATCCCAGTTAATCGAATTTGACAATTAAAAATGAAGAATATGAAAAAGAATATATTTTTCTGTTTGCTTTTCTTAGGGGCTCTTGCCTCTTGTGAGCAAGAAGAATTTACAGGAACAGGATTAGAGGCATTGAGTGAGTTTACCCTTAACCCTTTGTCAGAGTCTACTATAGAATTAAGCTCGGTAAATCCTAAGGCTGAACTCGTAATCACATGGAATGAGGCTAAATCAGGTTTGAATTCTGATGTTATTTACACATGGAATGCATTTGAAGAAGGTACTTCGAGTAGCGAAGTACTACTTTCATTGCAATCTGACAATAGTGGTAGTGATAATCAATTGACACTGACACAAGAAGCGTTAGATGCTGCGTTAGAAGACCTTGGTTTAGGTACTGGTGAATCTATTACTTTGAACTGGTTTGTAATAGCCACTAATGGTGATGTTACTAAGGAGTCAGAGACAAGTACAGTTACTATCAGTAGATTTGTTGATGAGATTGCTACGTTCGATTTATTATCACCTTCTGATGGTACCCAATTGGATTTAGATATCGATAATCCATCAACACAGGTAGTCATTACTTGGGATAGTACTTACTCTGGCTTTGAAAATACTATTTCTTACCAATGGATTGCCGATACGCTTGGAGGTGATTTTACTAATCCATTACTTACTTTAGATTCGGATAATTCAGGTTCGGATAATCAAATAACTTTGACTCATCAAGATTTAGAAGACTTCATGGAGTCAGAAGGTGTTGAAGAAGCAGGGTATATGTCGTTGTCTTGGAAAGTTGTTGCTTCTGGTGGTGACTTATCTCTTCAATCAGAGTCAACTTTTGCCATAAGCTTAAGAAGGTTTAACCCAGTTGCTAGTAAATTTCTAGTTGGAGCCGCAACCCCAGGTGGATGGGGCTGGGACAATCCCAGTGAGATTGTTGAGACTTCTGAAGGAATTTTTGAGGGAACTTTAACTTTTTCAAATGAGACATTTAGAGTATTTGAAGTAAAAGATGATTGGGGTTCAGGAAGAAACTTCCCTTATTATGAATCGGAGGGCTATATCATTGACTCAAGATTTGAGAATGCTGGTGATGGTGATCAAAACTTTCGTTATACAGGAACACCAGGTGAGTATACATTTACATTAAATACTGTTGATAAAACAATAAGATTAACCGTAGGTGAGTCCAAATATATGGTCGGTGCAGCTACTCCAGGAGGATGGGGTTGGGATAACCCAACCGAAATGTTTCAAATAGAAACTGGTGTATGGCAATCCACTTTAGTGTTTACCAATGACACTTTTAGATTCTTTGATGTAAAAGATGATTGGGGTTCAGGAACTAACTTTCCATTTTATGAAAATGATGGTTATACAATAGATGCTAATTTTGAAAATGCGGCTGATGGAGATCAGAATTTTAGGTTTATCGGGACAACCGGATCTTACACCATTACGCTGGACACGGTCAATAAAAATATAACACTTAATTAACACTTAATTTGTATTGTTTAGGTAGCGCAGCAGCATTTGCTGCGCTATTTTTTTGATTGATAAATATGAAGAAACTACTTCCATTTTATTTTATACTCATAACCTCTTGTGCATTGGCACAATCGTTTACTACTGATCCTGCCTTTCCTGTGGCAGACCAATCAATGACTTTGACGGTTGATGTCACCGGAGTAACAAGTTTAGAAGATGAAACAGAAGTTTGGCTTTGGGCATTTCTACCTAATTGCTCATCTGACTGCGATGCCATAACAAATATCAATCCTGCAACAAGTGAGGCAGACGCTGTTAAATTCTCACCCACAGGAAATGCCAATGAATATTCCCTCACATTTACACCTACCGACATTTTTGACAAATCAGCGAGTGAAATAGATCGAATTGGGTTTGTTGTTAAAGCGGAATCTTTCTCAGATGGTCAAACAGGAGATCTTTTTTTTGATCTTTCCGATGGCTCTCTTCAGCTAAATCTTACACAACCCACAGGAGCCTATACTTTTGTTGATCCTGTTGGTACAATAAATATCATTGCTTCTACATCCTCATCGGCAACTATAGCCGTTGCGGTGAATGGAAGTGAGGTTTTTTCTACCACGGGTACGAGTATTAACTATAATTACAGCGTTAGCGAATCTGGGACTAACAATGTAACTGTATCAGCCTCAGTAGGAGGTAATACCGTTTCAGAAGAGTTTCTATTTATAGTAAGGGAAGCAACAACGAGTGAAGCTTTGCCTGCCGGTATAATTAAAGGGTTAAATTATGATGCTGATGTTACGAAAGCAACGCTCGTTTTAGAAGCGCCATTCAAAAGCAGTGCCTATGTTATAGGTGAGTTCAATGATTGGATTCCCACATCTAGTTACCAGATGAAGCAAGATGGTGATCTTTTTTGGTTAGAATTAAGTGGCCTTACTCCAGGTGTTGAATATGCCTTTCAGTATTTAGTAGACGAATCTTTAGTGGTAAGTGACCCCTATACCGATAAAATATTAGATCCGAACAACGATCCATATATTCCAGAAAGTACTTATCCTTCACTTAAGAGTTATCCAGACGGAGCGCAGGGAATCGTAAGCGTTTTACAAACAAATCAACCACCTTATAGCTGGGAAGTAACTGATTTTAATAAGCCTGCCCAGGAGGAACTAGTGATTTATGAATTGCTTATTCGAGATTTCGATGAAGGTCAGAATTATCAAAGTATAATAGACAGGCTTGATTATTTACAAACACTTGGTGTCAACGCTATTGAGTTGATGCCGATCATGGAGTTTAGTGGAAATTTAAGTTGGGGTTATAATCCCTCGTACTTTTTTGCACCCGACAAATATTATGGCACTAAAAATGACTTAAAAGGATTTATTGACGAATGCCATAGCCGAGGAATAGCAGTGATACTCGATATTGTATTAAATCATACACATGAGGCAAATCCTTTAGCCCAATTGTATTGGAATGAATCAAATTTCACACCTGCTGCTGATAATCCATGGCTCAATACCGTACCACGACACCCTTTCAACGTTTTTTACGACTTCAATCATGAGTCTACCTATACTCAGGCATTTATCGATTCAGTAAACCATTATTGGTTAGAAGAATACAAGTTTGATGGCTACAGATTTGATTTAACCAAAGGCTTCACTCAGGATTTTACAGAAGGCTCAGATGTAGGTGCCTGGAGTGCATACAATCAGACAAGAATAGACCTCCTCCTAAGAATGGCTGATGAAATACGAGTAGATCATCCTGATGCGTACATTATTTTTGAGCACTTAGCTGATAATTCTGAGGAAAAAGTATTGGCAGATAACGGTATCATGCTTTGGGGGAATTTAAATCACAACTTCAACCAATTGACGATGGGCTATGCTGACAATTCAAGTATAGATTGGGCCTATTATGGAACAAGGAATTGGAATGACCCTAACCTGGTTGCCTATATGGAAAGCCATGACGAAGAACGCTTAGTTTACAGAAACCTTGAGTTTGGAAACGATGCCAACGGAGGGCATAATACTACAAATCTGGACATAGCGCTTGAGCGTGTAAAAGCTGCCTCAGCACTATATTATAACATACCAGGTCCTAAAATGATCTGGCAGTTTGGTGAGTTGGGATATGATCAATCAATAGAATTAAATGGTAGAACGGGAGAGAAACCACTACCCTGGGCATCGGCAGATGATGGCCTTGAGTACAATACAGATGAGAACCGTTTAAGGTTGTACAAAGTGACTGCGGCACTTGCTAAACTGAAAACCGACTACGATCTGTTTAATACAACAGGCTTTGAGTTAGATCAGAGTCAATCACTTGTGAAGCAAGTCATGTTAAGGAACTCCCCCTACACTTCAGACCCAGCAGATGCGAGTGAGATGAATGCTGTTATTGTGGGTAATTTTAATGTTAATAGTACAACCATAACGATCAATTTTCCTCACGATGAAGTTTGGTATGATTACTTTTCAAATGGTGAATCAATCAACGTGACTGGTGGAACTAGCGCAATAGAATTTGGTCCGGGAGAATTTCGTATTTATACTGATGTAGCGCTTCAAGAGGTAGATGAGGAGCTGACTAATTACAACCCTCCGGTAGCACCTACTAATTTGTCAGTTGAGGAGGTAGCTCAACAAGGAGTGTTACTGACGTGGTTAGATAATTCAGGCATAGAGACTAGCTATCGTATTTGGAGAGCTACAGATGGAGGTGCTTTTGAACAAATAGAATCAATTGGTCCCAATCAGCAGGAATTCCTGGATGCAACTGCAGAAGTAGGTGTAACCTACACTTATTATGTTGAGGCTAAGAATAAACACTACTCGAGTGCAAGCAATGAAGAAATCATCACAACAACTGAATTAATTACAAGCTTGATTGGTGATGTTTCTGATGAAGTCAAAATGTATCCTAACCCGACAACGGGTAAAATTTATTTTGAAAACGCAAAGGGTAATTTAGAGATTACTATTTCAACTGTTGCTGGAAAAGAGATAGCAACATACCAAACAAGTGAAGGGATAACCGAGCTGAATCTAAGTCATTTCCAAAAAGGAATGTACTTAATAAAATTTAATATTGGTTCGAAACAAATTAATAGACGTTTAATAATTAATTAAACATGAAAAATAAAGCTATTCTCTATTGTCTGATTGTTATTGTATGTCAGGCCTGTTTAGATAAAACTGAGGAAAATAACAAATCAACCAAACAAGTAGACTGGCCCACTTCCACTGTAGCCTACGAAATCTTTGTGCAGTCATTTGCTGATGCCGATGGAGACAGCATCGGTGATTTCAGAGGTATGACCAGTAAACTGGATTACCTCAATGACCTGGGTGTAGGCGCGATCTGGTTGATGCCCATTATGGAATCTCCTTCCTATCATAAGTATGACGTTACAGATTATCGATCGGTACATCCTGACTACGGCACCATGGACGAATTCAAAACATTTGTTGAAGAGGCGCATGCAAGGGACATCAAAGTGATTGTCGATTTTATTATCAACCATACTTCTTCTGAGCACCCATGGTTTTTAGACGCGAAAACTGGCCCTGATGCCGAGTATAGAGAGTATTATGTATGGGCCAACAAAGACTCAATAGCTGAAGAAATAGCTAAAAAAGAAACGTCTTTCGACTCTGATAACATTACGCAATGGCACGCAGTAGATGGCGATACTACAGCCGAGCACTATTATGGGTTTTTCTACGGTGGTATGCCTGATTTGAATTTTGACCACCCAGCCGTGCGACAGGAAATATACGATATCGGTCGTTATTGGCTGGAAGACGTGGGTGTAGATGGTTTTCGTATGGATGCAGCCAAGCATATTTACCCTGATGACCGGGCTGCTGATAACCATGCTTTCTGGATTGAGTTTAAACAAGAAATGCAAAAAGTAAAGCCTTATGTTTATATCGTTGGGGAAGTGTGGGCCAATACTGCTATACAGGCGCCATTTATTAAAGGGTTTACTTCACTCTTTAATTTCGATTTAGCTTTCAGTATTCTGGAAACCGTGCAAAGTGGAAGCGCTAGCAGTGCCCAAATCTCAGGCCATGGCTGGAAGGTAGATTCTTCGAAAACATTCATTGATGGCATCATTGCTAATGATAAAGTATATAAAGAAGTAAACCCACAGTATGTTGACGCGATTTTTCTGAGTAATCATGATCAAAACCGCGTGATGTCGGTACTTGATAATAATATGGATAAAGCCAAGCTTGCAGCCTCTATCATGTTTACATTACCCGGGACACCTTATATCTATTATGGGGAAGAAATTGGTATGAAAGGGATGAAGCCTGACCCAAATATCAGGGAACCTTTTATATGGTCTTCTGAAAATGACAGCCTGAGAGCAGCATGGATAAATCCTGCTTTTACAACAGATTTAACTGTAAAATCACTTAGCGACCAGCAAGAAGATGAGCGTTCTATCTACAACCACTATAAAGACTGGATTGAAGTTAGAATGACCCATGAAGCATTAACATTAGGTGATTTAAAGCCAATTGAAAATACCAGAAACGGAATTTTGATGTTTACGAGAAGCACATCCGAGCAAGAGGTGTTGATCATTCATAACTTGTCTGATATGACGCAGGGAATTGAAATTCCAGCTTTTGAAAAGATAGTAGTAGGGGATGATCGCTGGTTTAAAGAGCAGATGGTTTCTATTCCTAAATATAAGTCTGTCATATTGCAGCGATAGGAGACTGATTCAGCCCTATGAATTAGTTGGATTAATTAGTATTATAGAAGGTGCATTGTAACAGTGCACCTTTTTTTAATGCATTAAATCTAATTCATATGTCTGTTTATTTAGGTGAGTTTATTGGCACGTTTCTACTCATGCTACTGGGATCTGGCGTGGTAGCGGGTGTGCTGTTAAAAGGCAGTAAGGCTGAAGGAGCTGGCTGGTTAACCATAGTTGTAGCCTGGGGTCTGGCGGTAACTTTTGCCATTTACGCAGCTGGTAACATCAGCGGGGCTCACATCAACCCGGCAGTGACGTTAAGTTTAGCATTTTTAGGTGATTTTCCCTGGGCAAAAGTACCCGGTTATATTGTTGCTCAACTATTAGGAGCCGCTGCCGGTTCGAGCCTGGTCTGGATTCATTACTTACCGCATTGGAAGCAAACAAATGATCCTTCACTGAAACTGGCCATTTTTTGTACGGGTCCTGCTGTGCGCTCTTACGCGGCCAATCTGGTGAGTGAAATGATTGGCACTATGGTGCTTATCATGTCAATTCTTTTTATTGGTGCCAATGAATTTACCGAAGGCCTCAACCCTTTGGTGATAGGTACGCTCATCGTTGTGATAGGTTTATCGTTAGGAGGAACCACCGGTTTTGCTATTAATCCAGCGAGAGACCTGGGGCCAAGAATAGCACATTTTTTTCTACCCATTGCCGGTAAAGGAAATTCTGATTGGCCTTATGCATGGGTTCCAGTAGCAGGGCCAATACTTGGAGGACTGCTCGGTGGCGCCTTGTACAAAATCTTATTTCTACAACAATTTCATTGGTCTTATGCCCTTGTAATAGCTGTCAGTCTGGTTGCCATTGTAGTGGCTATCGTACAGGAAAAAACCAAAGCCAAACTTTCATAATATGAGTAAATATATAATTGCCATTGATCAGGGAACAACGAGTAGCAGGGCCGTGCTTTTCGATGAAAAAGCACAGATGATAGCCATCGAGCAGCAGGAGTTTAAACAACATTTTCCTCAATCAGGCTGGGTCGAGCATAACCCTATGGAGATATGGTCATCGCAGGAAAAAGTACTTGTTGACCTGATTAAAAATAATAGTGTGCAGCCAAAAGATATTGCAGCTATTGGCATCACCAACCAGAGAGAAACCACCATTGTCTGGGATAAAACTAAAGGCAAGCCAATGCATAATGCAATCGTTTGGCAAGATAGACGAACCGCTAAACTTTGTGATGAATTAAAGGCTGCAGGTCATGAGGACTATGTTCGACAGCACACAGGGCTTGTATTGGATAGCTATTTTTCAGGAACTAAGGTGAAATGGATACTCGACCATGTAGATGGGGCCAGAGACAAAGCAGAAAAGGGGGAACTGTTATTTGGAAACGTTGATGCCTGGTTGGTGTGGAAGCTGACTGAAGGTAAAAAACATTGTACCGACCATACCAATGCATCGCGCACGATGCTGTTTAATATTAAAAAACTGGAGTGGGACAAGCAATTGTTAGAGATGCTTGATGTACCTCGAAACATGTTACCTGAAGCACTTCCTTCCAATGCGCATTTTGGAGATTGGAATTATGAAGGCCATACCATTCCGATTCATGGCATTGCAGGCGACCAACAGGCGGCCCTTTTTGGACAAACGTGCCTGGAGCCAGGCACGGCAAAAAACACCTATGGCACGGGTTGCTTTATGTTGATGAATACGGGCGACAAATTATATGAGTCAAAGTATGGATTGCTTTCTACGATTGCCTACAGTCTTGATAATGAAACCAAATATGCGCTTGAGGGCAGTGTTTTCGTGGCAGGAGCTGTGGTGCAATGGCTGCGAGATGGTCTTGAAATTATTGATCAGGCACCCGATACTGAAGCCATGGCTGAAGCTGTGTCATCCGTTGATGACTTGATTATGGTGCCGGCTTTTGTGGGAATGGGCGCACCTTATTGGGATCAGTATTCACGCGGGGCCATCTTTGGTATTAACCGGGATACAAACCGCTCACACTTTGCAAAAGCTGCGCTGGAGTCTATGGCCTACCAGACCAAGGACATATTAGATGCCATGCAAAAAGACTCGGGAATAACTCTAGAGAAGCTTAAAGTAGATGGAGGAGCGGTAAGTAATAATTATCTCATGCAATTTCAAGCTGACCTACTCAATGTGCCGGTGATCAGGCCAAAGTATAAAGAGTCAACCGCGCTGGGAGCAGCCCTGTTGGCGGGTTATGGAGTAGGTTTATTTGATGTTGAAAGGTTGAAATCCCTACAGGAAATCGAGAAGGCGTTTACACCAGCCTGGACGGAAGAAAGAAGAGAGAATGCCTATAAATTATGGCAAAAAGCCATCAAAAGAACACTCAACTGGCTGGATGAAGAATAAATGAATTTATTCAACGCGCACAACAGGCCCCAATTGATCGATCTTCTAAAGAAGGAGTCTTACGATTTACTCATCATTGGCGGAGGTATCACAGGAGCCGGTATTGCGTTAGATGCCGTAACCAGAGGCTTGAAGGTGGCACTTTTAGAAAAGAATGATTTCGCTTCTGGCACGAGTAGTAAGTCTACCAAACTGATTCATGGCGGACTTCGATATTTGAAACAATTCGAAGTCGGTTTGGTAAGGGAGGTAGGGCTTGAGCGGGCAGTGGTACACAAACTGGCGCCTCATCTGGTGCAGTCAGAGAAAATGTTGTTTCCGTTGATCAAAAACGGGTCTTTTGGAAAAATGCTCACCTCATTCGGGTTGATGATTTATGATATACTTGCGGGTGTCAAAAAAGCCGACCAACGCAAAGTCCTTACAAAGAAAGCCACCCTGGCTCGCGAGCAGTTACTAGATGCTACTAAAGTACAGGGAGGAGTAATCTATGCAGAGTATCGCACAGATGACGCTAGACTAACTATTGAGGTTATGAAAACTGCTGTTGCTAAAGGGGCCAGAGTGATCAACTATGCTGAGGTCACCGATTTTATTTATGACAATGATCAACAAATATCGGGTGTGAAATGGGTAGATCAATTAGATGGAAGCAACTATGAAACGAAAGCCGATTACGTGATTAGTGCCGCAGGCCCCTGGGTAGATAAAGTCAGAGAAAAAAATGATTCATTAAACCATAGGCGACTGCATCTCACCAAGGGTGTACACATTGTGGTGCCTCATGAGAAATTCCCCGTTAGCCAGTCAGTATATTTTGATGTGCCTGATGGCAGAATGATTTTCGCTATTCCTCGTGGTCGTGTAACCTATGTAGGCACTACTGACACAGATTACAACGGGAATATGGATGATGTGCGCACGAGCAAGGAAGATGTACTTTATTTACTCAATGGAATTAAACAGCTTTTTCCTAAGATCGAGTTGTCGATGCATGATGTAGCATCTAGCTGGGCCGGACTGCGTCCGTTAATTGAGGAGGAAGGAAAATCAGCCTCTGAGTTATCTCGTAAAGATGAGATATTTGAATCACCCTCAGGTTTGCTGTCTATTGCTGGAGGTAAACTCACAGGCTATCGTAAAATGGCAGAACGCATTGTAAACAGGCTGGCAAAGAAGATAAAAAAACAGCAAGGCAAAACTATTCCACGAAGTCAGACAAAACATCTTGCGCTAAGTGGAGGTGCCTTTAAAAATGCCCAGGAGGTGAATGAGTATCTGGAAGAAGTTAAGCGGAAACTCGCAAACTTCAGTTTAAGTGAATATTATGCAGCCTATCTCGTACATAATTACGGCCGACAAACCGATGACATATTGGCATCCTTAAATCAACTGACGAATGCTCATGTGGAATTAAGACTGATATTGGCTGAACTTGACTTCACCATAAAAAATGAGTCAGTACAAACCTGTGTTGACTTTTTTGAAAGACGAACGGGTCGGATTTTCTTTCATATTGATACCGTGGAGCAATTTAAAGGGCATGTACTTGAGGCCATGCAGAAAGCTCTTCACTGGAGTGATGCTCGTAAGGAAAAAGAACAAGCTTTACTTCAAGAGCATTTAGCACGAGCCAAAACCTTTGACTGATGATTACCCGTGTCTGACTTTGAAGTATAGAATAATTGAAGATAAGATCAGTGTAAAAGTATTGGCTAGAATAATCGGAAGATCATTGACCAACAGGCCATAGGTAAGCCATAGCAACACACCCAGCGAAAAGATACCAAACATCCCTAATGATAAATCTTTGGCAGATTTGGATCGCCATGTTTTGATCACCTGTGGTACAAATGCAATGGTGGTAAGTGAGGCAGCGACCAGGCCAATAGCGGTAATGAATCCTTGTGGCATACTGTTAGGATAAATATTTCCAGGCAAGGCTACTCGCGCCTAAAATAGGGGCATCATCATCTTTCAGACCCGAAGGCATTAGTCTTACTTTACGTCCTTTGAACATAGGCATCAGAAACTTCTCAAGATTTTCTCTGGCAGGCTCAAACAAGTATTTACCGGCTTTTGACAAGCCTCCCAATAAAAATATAGCTTGTGGATCTGTGTGTACCACAAAATCGGAAAGTTTCATTCCCAATACACGACCGGTATACTTAAATGCTTCAATCGCAATTTTGTCTCCTTTTTTAGCGGCCTCAGTGATTGTTTTGGTAGACAATTCATCAAAGCTGATAGAGCGCAATACACTGGGCTCGTTGTAATCTGCCAGTAATTTGTAGACGGTACGTCTGATGCCAGTCGCACTCACATATGTTTCAAGACAGCCCTGCTTACCACAAGCACAGTGTCTGCCATTATAGCTTACTAACGTGTGACCCAACTCACCAGCAAAACCGTGATAACCATACACGATCTCACCATTGATGACAATACCACTACCTAAACCAGTGCCAACTGTGAGTACCACAAAGTCTTTCAGTTGTTTAGCATTGCCATAAGTCATTTCACCTAAGGCCGCGGCATTCGCATCGTTAGTAAGTATTGTTTTTAAATCAAACTGCTGATTGAAATATTCAGCCAATGGGACTATACCTTTCCACTCGAGGTTGGGTGCATTTACAATCGTACCATCATGAAAATTGGCGTTAGGTGCGCCAACACCTATACCGATGATGTCTGACTGAGAAATATGATCGGGGATGATAGCTTCCAAAGCATCATGTACGGCCGCTACGTAGTCTTTCGCTTCTGCAAAACCTTTGGTCTTAATCCTATCCTGTGCATATATTTTGCCCGTTTTATCTGTGATGCCAAATTTGGTATTGGTACCACCTATATCGATGCCTATTGCGTATTTACCCATTATATTGATAGTATTTTTGATACTCTAAAAGCTTCTTCTTCTACTGGCTTTGACTTGCCAATCGCATCAGCAAAAGAAGTATAGACGATCTGGTCATTTACAATGCCGGCCATTACATTCTTTTCACCATTGATTAAGCCTTCAACAGCACCGACACCCATTCTGCTCGCCAACACCCGATCAAAGCAACTCGGTGAGCCACCTCTTTGTAAATGCCCTAATACCGTCACTTTTACATCAAACTCTGGCCTTAGGTCTTTTACAGCATCAGCGATTTTATAAGCTCTGCCCGGGTCGCCAGCTTCAGCAACTACCACCAGACTAGATGTTTTACCTCTTTTAGCTCCTTTATCAAGTTTGGCTAAAAGCTGCTCAGTTGACATGCTTTTTTCTGGTATTAAAGTAGCAACAGCACCACCTGCAATCCCTGCTCTAACGGCTATGGCGCCTGAATTGCGACCCATAACTTCGATAAAGAACAACCGATTGTGAGAAAGCGCGGTGTCTCTAATCTGATCTATAGCATGTGCCACTGTGTTGGTGGCCGTGTCATAACCTAAAGTGTAGTCGGTGCCAGCTAAATCATTGTCAATGGTGCCGGGTATGCCAATAGTCGGTATGTCACTTTCTTCAGAAAGTTTTACCGCACCGGTAAATGTACCATCACCCCCAATGACGATCAGGCCATCAATGTTTTTGGCTTTTAGCTTTTCGATAGCCTGCTGTCTTCCCTCAGTAGTCATAAAAGCTTTGCTTCTCGCAGACTTTAAGAAAGTGCCACCCCTGTGCAGGATGTTATTGACCGATCGTACCTGAAGCTTGACAAAGTCTCCGTGTATAAGGCCTTCATAGCCTTCATAGACACCAAAAACTTCTTTTTTGTAATAAACACCAGCTCTTACTACTGCCCTGATGGCAGCGTTCATACCGGGAGCATCTCCTCCTGATGTGAGTACAGCAATTCTATTCATATTATCATTGTTCACAAGCTAAATTTACAAACTAAGTGTAAAAATTACACTAAGTAAATAATTTATTTTATATTTAAATATGCGTACACTTAATCCGAATGTATCTGTGGATTGCCTTGTATTCGGTTACGAAGCAGGGGAGTTAAAGCTATTGCTTATTCAACGTGATGCTTCGAGAGCTAACGATAGAAGTGTGCTGTCGTGGACGTTGCCAGGAGATTTGATACAAGATGATGAAGACCTCGATGATGCTGCTCATCGGGTATTGCAGGAGCTGACTACGCTCGATCGTGTATTTCTCAAGCAATTCGGTGCATTTGGTGATCCGTCTCGTGTGCGAAGGCCTGCTGATAAAATTTGGCTGGAAAAGACCCGGGCGTTTCCGGAAGCCAGGGTAATTACAGTGGCGTATTATGCCTTAGTCAATGTTGGGCATTTTAGTCCAAGCCCTTCTAACTTTGCCGTTGACACCCAATGGATGAGTTTAAATGAAATTCCCGATTTGGCATTTGATCATAATTTGATTGTGCAAAAAGGTATAGAGACACTTCGAAATGAGGTAGAGTCAAGCACCATTGCCTTCCAATTACTTCCTGAAAAATTTACGCTTTCTCAAATACAAGAGCTGTATGAAACCATTCTTGATCAGCCGTTAGATAAACGCAACTTTAGAAAAAAGATATTGGCATTAGATATACTGAAGCCATTAAAAGAGAAACAAAAAGGAGTAAGCCACAAGCCTGCTCAGCTATTTAGATTAAAACTGTTTAAAAAAAATTAAAAAAAGATAAACAAAGTTTATTTAATTGTGTTTGTCATGATAATAGTTTTAATAGGTTTGGTTAGAAACTGAAACTGTATCCTTATGAGTTTTAGTTTAGAAAACCCTGGTGAAAGCCGGGGTTTTTGTTTTTAACCCAGCCAGAGGGCTAATTATCATAAATTGATGTAATTTCAATTATGAGTCCTCAATTGCGGTATAAGTTTCGGCTTTGGCTGGTGGTGTCACTGGCTTGGTTGTTCATTGGGTTCTTCTTTTCTTTATACGACCTCATCGTTTGGGACTACAACAAACCAGGTTATGTCGTTTACCTGCCCGAGTCAGCTTCTTTGGGAAGGCATATTATGCTCAGTCTAATACCACCTTTACTAGGCGCGTTGTTAGGAGGCAGTCTCATTGTTTTTTATTTAAAAGACCGATTTAAAAGGTTTTCTTACGGCCAATTACTGTTTTTTCATGCGTTGGTGTATTTGGCCATCATTGTGCTGGTAGCATTTCTGGTCATATTTATCAATAGCAGCATTATCTTAAATGCCTCCCCATTTTCGGAAGAAGTGCTGGCCAGGGCACAAGGGCTATTGGTAGATTATGGTATGTGGAAAGTGATCATATTCTGGTTTTTTATCGTAATACTCACGGTTTTTATGCTTGAGGTCAATGACAAATATGGTCCTGGTGTTTTAGTAAAGCTCATTAAAGGCAGCTATCATAAGCCCACCCAGGAATTTAGGGTATTTATGTTTCTGGATTTAAAAAGTGCCACAACATTGGCTGAGAAGATAGGTAGTGAGAAATACTTTTTGCTGCTGAAAGCATTCTTTGCCGATGTGACCAGTCCTATAATGAATACTGGAGGTGATATTTATCAATATGTAGGTGATGAAATTACGGTTTGTTGGGAGAAAAAATCATCGGAATGTTTGGAGTGTTATTTTCAAATACGAGAGCTCATAGCTCAAAAGAAAGACTGGTACCTTGCTACGTTTGGCTCATTTCCCGAGTTCAAAGTCGGCATGCACTGCGGTACAGTGACTATTGGCGAGATAGGTTTGATTAAAAAAGAAATCGTTTACTCAGGTGATGTACTGAACACCTCAGCCCGACTGATGGAAGCCTGCAAGGAATACAAAACAGATATTTTAGTTAGTGAAGAGGTAAAGGAAATAGCCAATAGTAGATATGATTTTGAATATGTGGATGAGAAGAAGTTAAGAGGTAAAGAGAGAAGAATGAAGATTTATACGGTTGAGTGAAGCTTTTAGATGCGTTATACTGTATCCCCTTGAGGGGATTATAGGGGTGATTAGCTGAAGTTACACAGAGCTACACAAAGAAATGCACAAAGTATCACAAAGACTTCGAGGGCCTCAGTCTGACCATTACTGGTCATTGCGAGGAAGCATGACGAAGCAATCCTTATTTTACTTCTGGAGCAGCACTGTATCCCCTTGAGGGGATTATAGGGGTGAATGAGTTGCACAGAGCTACAGGCTTCAGCCTAACCCTTTGCCTTTAATTCTCTGTTCTACTTTGCACTCTCGGCCCTAAACGCACCCCTAACCCCTAAAGGGGCAAGCCATACGCTGCTGGCTATTCGTAGTTTGTAACCACGCCACAAAACCCCTGACCCCTAAAGGGGCACGCCTTACACTGCTATTCGTAGTTTGTAACTACGAAAAAGGAGTAATTAATGATATGCACAATCCGTAGTTGCAAACTACGGATAACAGAGGGGCGAAACGGCCTTGGCTCAATTCCGTTAAAGAATTTTGTTCATGATAGTTCTTGATGGAATCCTTTGTTTGAATCACGCCAAAAGCGTGATGAGTTTAGGATTCCTTGTAGCCTCTGACAAAATTCCAGGAATTTAGCCACAGCCTTGACTTTTTTTGTTCGTTTTTTGTGTCAAGACAAAAAATGAAAGACTCATAAAAGAGAGAGATATAAATGATTTGTAGTAACCAGTGGAGAAATCTCCAAATATAGTTGAGAGCAGAGAGCTTAGAGCATAGAGGCGAGAGACGGTAAAGATCCCTACGGGATGACTTGCAGGGCGGTACTGTATCCCCTTGAGGGGATTATAGGGGTGAATTAGCTGAAGTTATACAGAGTTACACAAAGCAAGCACAAAGTATCACAAAGGCTTCGAGAGCCTCAGCATGATCATATAATTGTCACCCTGAACTTGATTCAGGGCATCATTAAAAAAGGCTTCGAACACCTCAGCCTGACAGACTAAATTGAACTAGTCGTCTGACCACTCAAAGTGGTCTCATATCTTACATTAAGTTAAAATAGAGTTAATTTTATTTAGGGTGGAACTATAAGTGGTCTAGATATAACACTAGGTTAATATCGTTCGTCAGGGA